>Ga0206879_1201_pt1 | contig 11795 bp, 19 predicted proteins | sample Alteio_BWOrgCont_5_FD_152897 | JGI IMG/M metagenome (GOLD analysis project Ga0206879, IMG submission 152897) | Enriched cells from forest soil in Barre Woods Harvard Forest LTER site, Petersham, Massachusetts, United States -... | ecosystem: Environmental > Terrestrial > Soil > Temperate forest > O... | reverse complement strand
ATGAAAACGCAAAAAGAGTGGAAACCTGGGTAAATGAATCTGTTACCCAGGGGGCCCGGATTCTGTCAGGAGGAAAAAGAAAAGACGCATTTTATGAGCCTACGATCCTTACAAATACCACTCCCAAAATGAAGGTTTACTCAAAGGAAATCTTCGGTCCTGTAGTCCTGGTTGAAAAGTATTTATCCTTTGAAAAAGCTGTCGGGATGATTAACGACTCGGCTTTCGGACTTCAGGCTGCTGTGTTCACAAACGATCTGAATGAAAGCAATTACGCATTTAATTCAATTGAGGCCGGTGGAATTCTGATAAACGATGTGCCGACACTGCGCCTTGATCATATGCCTTATGGAGGCGTTAAAGATTCGGGATCAGGAAGGGAAGGAGTGAAATATGCCATACAAAGTATGATGGAACCAAGAATACTCGTAACCGATTTTTGAAAAAATTACCGATGACAAAATTTAACATCACAAAACAACTCATCAACTCCCACCTTATTTCGGGAGAACTGATCCCCGGTTCTGAAATACTGCTAAAAATTGATCAGACTCTAACCCAGGACGCAACAGGTACACTGGTTATGCTGGAGCTTGAGGCCATGGGTATTGAAAAAGCAAAAACCCAGTTATCAGTCCAATATGTAGATCACAACATTCTTGAAATAGACAGCAAAAATGCAGAGGATCATCTGTTCCTGTTCAGTGCAGCCGAAAAATATGGAATTTGGTACAGTCCTGCAGGAAATGGGATAAGCCATCCGCTACACATACATCATTTTGGTATTCCAGGCAAATCACTGCTCGGGTCAGATAGTCATACAGCTTCCGCTGGTGCTCTTGGAATGTTGGCAATAGGAACCGGGGGACTAGATGTTGCCCTGGCAATAGCAGGAGAACCCTATGCGGTCAAAATGCCCAAAGTATACGGAGTAGAGCTAACCGGAAAACTGCCGGCCTGGGTAAGTGCAAAAGATATCATTCTGGAGATGCTCAGCAGAATCGGGGTAAGAAACGGGAGCGGCTGGATTTTCGAATATTTCGGAGAGGGCCTTAAAGCTCTAAGTATCATGGACCGACTTGTAATTGCCAACATGGGAACAGAAATGGGGGCCACTTCAACAATATTTCCTTCCGATGAAGAGACAAGACGGTTTTTAAAAACTCAGGAAAGAGAGGCCGACTGGATTGAATTAAAAGCAGAAGCAAATGCTGAATATGACCAAAGAATGACGATTCACCTTTCATCTCTTGAACCGCTGATTGCATATCCCGGAAGTCCTGGAAATGTAGTAAAAGTCAGGAAAGTTACGGGCAAGCCCGTCCATCAGGTTGTCATCGGCTCCTCTGCAAACCCCGGTCTGCGTGACTATTCCATCGCAGCTTCAATTGTGAAAGGAAAAGTAGTTCCGGCTGGACTTTCATTTGACATCAATCCCTCAACCCGCCAGGTGATCGAATACCTGTCTGAAACCGGACAATTAACCGAATTAATAAAGGCGGGGGCCCGGTTTCATCAAACCGGATGTCTGGGTTGCATAGGAATGGGACAAGCCCCGGCTTCCGGAAAAATAAGCTTACGAACCATGCCGAGGAATTTTCCCGGCCGATCCGGCACTCTTGATGACCAGATCTATTTGTGCAGCCCGGAAACCGCTGCCGCTAGTGCCCTCACAGGACAACTAACAGATCCGCGTGATCTGGAAAGTCGCTTTGGTATGACCTATCCCGAATACAAACATCCCAAAAGAGAGTTATCAAAACTTCCCCAGTTTTTCAAACCATCACTGAATAATTCAAAAAGAAAACTCGAAAAGGGAAGTAATATCAAGCCTTTACCGGAACTCGAACCTTTGAAAGAAAATTTTAAAGCGCCGGTTTTGCTAAAATTCGGAGACGATATTTCAACAGACGAAATATTAAGCGGCGGGTCAAAAGTATTGCCACTCAGAAGTAATATACCAGAAATAAGTAAATGGACCTATCACCAGCTGGATAACACATTTTATGAAAAGGCAATGGACGCCAAAGAAAAATACGGCGGGCATCTGATTATTGCCGGCAAAAATTATGCACAGGGTTCTTCCCGTGAACATGCGGCCCTTGCCCCAAAGTTTCTCGGTCAAATCGCTGTCATAGCCAAAAGCTATGCAAGAATCGCCTGGCAGAACCTCGTCAATTTCGGAATCCTGCCATTTGAGTTTTCCAATACCGGAGATTACGAGCAAATAAAAAAAAATGACAGACTCGTTTTGGAACACCTGAATGTGAATTTACTGAAGGAAAATAAATTAACCATACATAATGAAACTCAAAACAATAATTTTCAGGTGACTCACCAGTTATCAAAAAGACAAATTCAAATTGTCCTGAGTGGAGGCATGATCAATTTTTTCAAAACAAAAAATGCGACAAAATCTTCAAACCTGCAATCAAAACAAACGAAATCCAGAAGCTATTCCAATTAAAAATTCTTACTCTAAATCCAAAATCATGAAACCAATGAAAAAATATCCGAAAAAAAGCCAGGAGATGGTCGAACGTGCCATGCACCGCAGAAAAAAAGGAACACTGAAAAGCAGCAGTGGTCAAAAAGTAAAAAGCCGTAAACAAGCCATTGCCATTGGCCTTTCAGAAGCAAGGCAAAGAGGAGAAAAAATTCCTGTACGCGCTGGTAACAATTCACCCAAAAACTAAAATAAAATGAAAACCAAATCAATTTTAAAATATTTCTTATTTAGTGCAAGCCTCCTGGCAGGCCTAAACTCATGTAACTACTCCAACGCAAAGCAGGACGACACAAAAGAAATACATACCGGATATGCTGAAGCAACGCCAGAAGATAAGGTAACTGAAACGGATTCGAAATTTCTGGCCGATGTAACCGTGATTAACCTCAAGGAGATTCAGTTGGGTCAATTGGCCCAAAAATTGGCCAAAACGGAGGATGTTAAAGCACTCGGAAAAATGATGGAAAAGGATCATTCCGCCTGTTTAAAAGAAGTGAAATCCCTTGCAGAGAAAAAATCGATCGCGGTTGAGACTTCACTTACTGATAAAGAGCAGGAAGAATATAAAAAATTAAACGAATTGGCGGGAGATGATTTTGATAAGGAGTATTGCAACAAAATGATAAAAGGGCACAAAGCAGCGATCAGCAAATTTGAAAAGGCATCCTCTGATTGTAAGGATAACGACATAAAAGACTTCGCAACAAAAACATTACCCACCCTAAGGATACACCTGGATCATGCTGCAGACTGTCAAATGAAACTTGAAAAGCAGAAATCCTAATTTTTTTAAATTTTGATGAGGTATTCATCTTCCTTCCGTTTCAGTTCAATCTGTGCTTTTTGACAGATACTCCGGAGTTTTGAAAAATTGGAGATTGTTTTTTCAGAGTTAAACTCTTCGAGTGAACAGTTTTCCATTTCATCGAGAAGATTCCATGTCTCATTTCTAAATCCCATATAACCTACAGAAGTTTTCAAGTGATGTGAAATAAATTTAACGGCATCAATATCATTCGGAAACAGTGCACGTTCCATTTTTTGTAATTCAACAGGAATATCCTTTAAAAAAGAATCAATCATTTCACAAATAAAAGCCCTGTCATTTGAATATTGCAGGAGATTCGAAAGATCCGTCGTTTCATCTGCGGAGGCGGGTAGACCTTTATTTGTTAATGCATTCACGACGTACAGATTTTCACCATTAAATAACCGGTTTGTTATCCCCCTTGATAATTCTCAAAATAATAGCGATTAATGCGATGACTAAAAGGATATGAATAAGCCCACCAAGGGCATACCCAAAAAAAGCTATGGCCCAGATTATGACCAGCAATACGGCTACTGTATAGAGCAAATTTCCCATTTTTTTAAATTTTTATGAACGGTCTTATTAATTACTGGACATCAAATCCTTGATCGATTTGCCGAGCTCATCCATACGCTTGCTAAAATCCCGCTTGAATTCATTAAACTTCGCTTTGTCGGTTTGGTTCTCCTTTCTGATTTCCTTTTTGAGCTCATCGTTTCTTTGTTGTAATGCAACTACATTTTTATTGTATTCATCCTGCAATTCCCGTGTTTCCTTTTTTGCTTTCACTTTCAACTGAGCAATATCTTTATCAAACTGTTTCATTTTAAGGTCAGCTTCCTTTTTGAACTTCTGATATTCAGAAGAAGTGTCTGGTTTTGCCTGTTGCAAACAGGTACTGAATTCAGTTGTTTTTACATCTGCATGTAATCCAAAACCAATAATCACAAGCAGGATAAATCCGGCATTGTGAAGTGTTGCCCTGTTTGTCATCAGTTATTTTTTTCCTTTAAAGCCTGAATGTCAGCCATCAATTTAATTTCTTCACCAACAATCCGTGCGCCGGACTCAGTTAACGAATTATAATTCAGTCCGAAATCCGTACGGTTAATTGCACCATTAACCTCAAATCCGGCTTTTAGATTTCCTTTACTGTCCTTGGCAATTCCGCCAAATTCAACTTTCAGTTCAGTGCGTTTCGTAATACCCTTTATCGTCAAATTACCAATAAGGAGATAACTACCTTTGCTCTTTTTTTTGAAAGAGGTCGATTTAAAATTAATCTGGGGGTACTTATCAGCATCAAAAAATTCAGCAGCCGTTTTTATGTGATTATCCCGTAATTCGTTATTGCTTGAAATACTATTAACATCCAAAGAAAATTGTATCTCCGCATCCTCAAAGTCTTCGGACTTGCTGGTCAGGGTTCCATTAAATTTTTTAAACGAGCCTGTCACGGCTGAAATCATGAGGCTTTTCACCTTGAATTGAACATCCGAGTGCATGGGGTCAATGGCCCATTTCGTTTTTTGCAATACTGCTGTTGTTTCCATGAAGATTTTTATTTGTTACTAATTCCTGATTTAAAATCAGGCTGTTTATTGTAAAGTTCAAGTTCAATCCGAACCTTAATCAAAACCAAAGTCGTAAAGGGATACGATTTAAGTTCTTTTTCCGAAAACCGGGAATCGTTTTCCCGTATATACTTAATCAAAACTTCCCTGATCAGCATTTTAATTACGATTAGAAGGGTTATTAACTCAATTACACTGCTAACGTAGTAACATTACCAGCACATGCTTTGAATTTTCGTTCAAATAGGTCAAACAAAAGCTAAACGCAAATTAAATTGAGTTTAACTATTTTGGGCACCAACCATTAAAAAACGGGATTAATCAGCAAACCGGTATCTTTGGATTGAATTAATTTTTACTGCTTATGGAACTTCATTTTAATAAAGGCATTAAAGGCAAGGAAGATAAATTAACAAACAGTATTTCTGTATTTTCAGAAAATTTCATCATACTAAACTGTGTTTTTAATGTACTGAATTACATTTGATTAAAATCAAAAACAAACAAATCAACCAGGCATGAAAATTTCTATTATCGGAACCGGAAATGTGGGTAGCACACTGGCACTCGCATTCGGGAAAGCAGGTCACACGGTCATTTTTGGTGTCCGTAATACAGAACACTTCAAAGGGAAAGAATTTGCCGATAAGAATTCTATTGAATACCGGGAACTAAATAAAGCCGTAGATTGGAGTGAGGTTATTGTCGTGTCGGTTCCAGGAAACCTCGCTCATGAGGCCGGAAGAGAGTTGGGAGATGTCAAGAACAAAGTTGTTATTGACACCATGAATGCGGTATTCGTAAAACCTGCCAGTTATTCAAACACATCGGAAGCATTAATTGCCAATACAAAAAATGCAGATGTGGTCAAATGCTTCAATACGACTGGATTTGAGAATATGAAAAATCCCACCTATAAAGGCGAAGGGATCGACATGTTCATTGCAGGAGGAAGTTCAAAAGCCAAAGAAACAGCCACTCAACTCGCAAAGGAAATTGGATTTGGAAATGTTTATGATTTTGGCGGGGATGACAAGTTTAACCTGATTGAACAATTTGCGATGTGTTGGATTAATTTGGCTATCGTACAAAAGCAGGGAAGGGACATCGCTTTTAAAATCGTTAAACGATGATTTTATTCCCTCACGCGGGTCCTTCGGCAACTGACTTGATCTCTTTAAGGTATTCCATTGTCTCTACGACAAATTCCGCATAACAGATTGACCAATTTAACGCATAAAATAATACGCATATCGAACATCCAATCCTAAACTTATACTGGGTTGTATCTTGGCAGTCCGATTCCGGGAATAGTCCGCAAGGTCATTTTTTGTTGATTTTAGTAACTAATGAAAGTAAAATACACAATAGCAGTGCGGTTACTTTGCCTGATAAGTTTGCTTACTATAAACTTCGGGTCAGCGGAAGGCTTCAAAACGACTACTCCTCCTTCAGAATTTCAAACGGGTTCAGAAAATAAAAAATCAGAACCTCCGGTTTATAATTCAGCCAGAAAAATTGAAAACTCAAAGCTTCACGACATTGCTTTTTTAGGAAAAAAGCGAATTTATTTTAATAAATCGGCCCTTCCCGTATTTTTTTTCACCAGTAACTTCGAAAACAGTATCACTTCAAATTTATCCTATTCCCTTTCTTCAAAACATTCAAATTCAGAAAAATCAGCCGACAGCATTCGCAGTCCGCCAATAACAAATTAAATCCAGACCAGGTATCGTTTAAAAATATTTTTACTTTCACAAAAAAAAAATCAAATGAAAAAGCTATTAATTTTCTCAGCATTGGCGATAACATTCATCGCTACGGCAAGTCAAATGCGTATAAGCAAGGTTAAAGTCCCTGAAAATATATTGCAAGCTTTCAAAGTGAAATTTCCTGATGCAGAAGACAAAAGATGGAAAATGAAAAATCACATCTATATTGTTAATGCCAGGAAAAAAGAGGGAGATTTCAAAGCCGTTTTCAGTGAAGATGGAAAGTGGTTGAAAACCACCAAAGACATTGAATCGGCGAATGTTCCATCAGAAGTGAAAGCTTCATTCGAAAATAGTAAATTCAAGGATTGGGTAGTTCAAGGAGTAAAGCAGGTGGATTCGTCAAATAATCCAACCGTTTACGATTTCGAAATTGATAACGAATTTCAATTTACCGGCTTGGACTATATGGCTTTTAAAGAGCTGCTCGATGTTTATATTTCATCTGAAGGAAAAATAATGAATGAATATTATGGTTCACCAATCGCAAAAGCTTCATCAAATTAGTATTGAGGTCGTTTGTAATTACTAGTTTATCTGATTACAAAGGAAGCCTTTCGTATATAAACGAGAGGCTTCCTTTTTCGCACTTTTCCTGTTGTAATCTATTGTTCCACTTAGAGAACGTAACATTTGAATTATATAAACCTTTCAGATAAATCCGTAATACATAAGTAGCAAGGAACTTCAATCTTTGCTGTCCTATTAAACAACTAAGAAATTATGAAAAACTTTAAAATCTTATTCACAACAGTTCTATTTAGCAGCATCTTCTCGATTTCCTGCAGGAAAGCAGCCGATGCCAATTTCACTTATACTCAAAACGGTGCCGGCACAGTTAACTTTACTAACACATCTTCGAATGCCTCCTCGTATACCTGGAACTTTGGTGATGGATCAACTTCTGCCTTAACCTCTCCGACGCATACGTATAGTTCTTTGGGCTCTTACTCCATTTCACTTACCGCAGACGGCTCCGGCGGTAATGGAACAAATACACAGCATATAAATGTGCAATAATTTCTCTTCGACAATTCCTATACGAGTCTCCATACAAAACTAACCCGATACGCCAAACCGTTAAGCCAGAAAGCCTAAGAAAATCGCAGAAGAGACAGGAGAATCCTGCAAAATTCCTGTTTTAAACTGGTTGGTGCAATTTTTCTGCTCCAAAGCGAGGCATAAACCATTTTCAGAGTTGAAGCCGGAAATCACTTTAATTGTCATAAATTAGCCAAACCTACATCCTCATTACAAGTTTATGTTTACTTTAAGACCGACTCAAGAATATTCAGGGCTCATGGTAGGTCTATTCTATTCGGAAACATAGCAGGTATATTCGAGAAAAGGATAATGGATACTATGATTTTATTGATGATGCGCTTTTAATAAACTCAATTTGGAAGCCGATTTGCAATTCAAATGAGGATATACACCATAGACAGGGTAAAGAAAAAATTTATTGAAGAAGGTCTTGATGCATCAGTACTAACCCGTTAAGCAAAAACAACTTCATAAGCGGTTTAGAAAAGCGTCCGATAAATGGCGACCTGATTACCCGAAATCATACCATCTATTCGTTCAGACATACCTTCTCACTTTCAGCCCAAAATTGCAAAAAACTAATTCCTTGAACAGCATACGAAAATAACAGTTACCTCCTACTCTATTTCAAAAAATATCTTGCTCCGTTTTAAGACTCGCCACCAGCTTCTAGGTTTTAGATGGAAGTGTTACTTCCAGCGCAAGAAAACTTGCCTTAAATCAAATTTCTAAGGGTTCTTGAAGGATTTTAAAGATCAGGTTCGGGATTTGCCGGAAGAAATTTTTTAGTTTGGGGATTTTCCAAGTGTATTAGGGATAAACTAAACTGAATTTCTTTCTTACCATGATAAATAATGTATTTGGTTCAATAAAAAGCCCATATCCACCAAAAGATATTAAATTTATACGTTTCTCCAATAAAAAATTGCAAAAACACCTATTCAAACATTATGAGTTTATCTACCTGAAGCGTCTGACGCTCCTGAATCGCTGCAATCGCCACCTTCGCTTTGAAGGCCGACGTAAATTTTCTTCTTGTTTTTTTCATCTGGACAGAAATTTAAGGGTTTTACTTTTTCTGTCCTAATTTTCCCTACCACTACACTATTACTACAGCTAATTAAAGTAAAACATCCTATATGGCTGCAGCAATTTCCATGGAAAATATGAACACATATTAACTTTAGTACAAAAAATTTCCATTATACCCGATTAATCAATATCTTTGATTATATTTTTATAGGTTAAAAGGGGTAATTATTACCCCATATAGCCGATAGAAACATAATGTCAAGAACCTACCATTCCATAAACCTGAATGAGTCGCAACAGGAATTCATCCGCCTGATGGACGATTTTGAGATAGCTATTTTTTCCATTTCTCAGGTGGAAAAACTCATCCGAAAAAAAATCCCTTATTTAAATGAAGTTGTAGAAAATCTTGTGAGCAAGAAATTCCTATCCCGTATTGAGAGAGGAAAATACTGCCGCTTCAATTTCAGAGAGGAAGCGGTAATTGGCTGTTTCATTGCGAAAGAAGGAGTAGTATCCTACTGGACTGCTCTGAACAAGCATGGGCTGACTGAACAGTTTCCGAACACGATATTTATTCAAACGGCAAAACCGAAAGATGAAAAAAGTATTTTCGGAGTGAAATATCAGTTCATTCATATTGCCAAATCCAAGCGCACAGGGATTACCAACGCCGGGTATGGCAACCATGGTTACAGGATTACGGATATAGAAAAAACCATCGTTGATTGTTTCGATCTTCCGCAATATTCGGGAGGATATGCGGAACTAATACGTGCTTTCAGCCAGGCTAACCTGGATTCAGGAAAAATGATTGAATATTGCGAATCCGTTCATAATATTGCTGCAACAAAACGAATGGGGTACCTGGCAGAATTATTGAATAAGAAGGGGATGAAATCCTTTATCCGGTTTGCACAAGGGAAAGTAAATACAGCATATAGCCTGTTCGACCCGCAAGGGAATGAAGAAGGAGAGTTTGTAAATGAATGGCGGCTGCGTTTAAATATAAGCCGTGAAGAAATTTCAGATATCTGCAATAAAGTATATTAATGATTTTACAAAAGGAAATTACAACGTTAGCAGAGGCCAGGCATGTGTCCAAAAGCACGATCGATAAAGATTGGGTGCTTGGACATTTTCTTGCAGCCATCTATTCGGATCCGGAACTGAAGAAAGCACTGATATTTAAAGGCGGAACCTGCTTGAAGAAATGTTATTTCCCGGATTACCGCTTTTCCGAAGATCTGGATTTCACAACCCGGCAAAAAACATTTGAGCTTACAAAAAAACACCTGCAGAATGTCTGCGAACATGTGCTTAAAAATGCTGAGGTCCTGACACACATCGATTCTCTCCGTCCTTTGAAATTTAAAGACGAGTTAACAGGATACGAAGCCGTAATCCGCTTCTGGGGTTCTGATCATCCGCGCAATGAACCACCGCCGCCTCCATTGCTTTGCACAGTTCCCAGTGAACAATGAAACGGCTAAAGTCATCCAGGACGGTGCTCAGGTAATACCAGCCCCAACCTATTATGTGGAAGTAGGTAAAATCAGTCTGCCACATTTCATGCACGAATGTAGTCTTGTGTTTAAATTCATTACTGGCCGCAAGTAAAATATGGGCAGGCGAAGTAATCAATCCTCTGGCTTTTAAAATCCTGTAAACGCTGGATTCTGATATAAAAATCCGCTGTTCGTCAGTAATTTTATTCGCCAGTTGCCTGGGAGAATAATCCGTGTATTCCAATGCAATTTCCACCACCAGGTTCTTTTGAGCCTGGGGTATGGTATTCCATTGTTGAAGGTTTGAAGCCCTTTTGCTGGGCTCCAATCCATCAAGTCCATTGTCGCAATAAGATTTATACCAACTGAAATAAGTGCTTTTATTCACACCAATTTCCCTCAGTGTTTTATTTACGCCAATCTCAGATTTCTCTACCATTTGAATGATTTCGTATTTCTCAGATGCTGAAAGTCTCATATATTTCTTATTTGCATCTATTCCAACCCATTCAAACTTTTTTTTACAATGTCGTAGCGGAGCATCAAATCAGCCACCATTTCCTTCAGTTTCGCATTCTCATTTCTGAGTTCGTTCACTTCGTCCTTGGTTGCATCTCTGGTGGTATCCCCAGCTAATCGTTTCTTTCCAGCTTCCAGGAACTCTTTGTTCCATTTGTAAAACTGAGCCTGGTGGATGGAATACTTTCGACAAAGCTCTGCCACTGAAACTTCAGCACGTAAGGCTTCCATTACAATGGTGATTTTCTGTTCTGAAGAAAATACTCGTTTTGTTTTTCTGCGAATCTCTTTGATGAAATTCTCAGTGGTTTGTTTCTTTCCTGTTTCCATAATGATTAATTTAGTTAATCTTTAGGAAACACTCACTTTGTAGTGAAGAAATTTAGTCCACTTTATGCTGACGTTTTACAGCATCGCCAAAGACATCATGCAGCATTTCAAAGTTTGCTTTTTCTATTCCATTTAAAGCTTTTTGCAGGAATGCACCGACATCAACCGTTTTCTTCCGGACATCATCCCGATGACAGTTTTTAGGAATCTGAAACCGATGATTTTCAGCAAATTCCGCATAACTCAGGTCTCCTTTGCTTTCCTTGAGTGCAACCTGGTATTCTTCGTCCCCAAGGTCACTTATCCGCTTGAAGAACAACAAGGGAAAAATATATTGCTTGAAGTCAGCCGCGTCAATCATTCCTCTCAGAATATTAGCAGCTCCCCATAGGTAATCCTCTAACTGTTTTTGTGTCATATCCTTGCCGTCAAAAAAATTTATAAAATAAATCCGTCAATTCCTTTTTTACAGTATCAAATTCCGGCAACGCTTCTGGGGTTCTGATCATCCGCGCAATGAACCACCGCCACCTCCTGAACGCTGGCAAACCAAAATAAAAATCGAAATAATCCTTTATGAAATAATGGCGTTTGATGAAGTGCATCGGAAAATCACGCATGACTATTCCGATACAATCGCTTTAAAACTTAATAAAATCCCATGCTATTCTATTGATGAAGTAATGGCGGAAAAAT
>Ga0206879_1200_pt1 | contig 11940 bp, 5 predicted proteins | sample Alteio_BWOrgCont_5_FD_152897 | JGI IMG/M metagenome (GOLD analysis project Ga0206879, IMG submission 152897) | Enriched cells from forest soil in Barre Woods Harvard Forest LTER site, Petersham, Massachusetts, United States -... | ecosystem: Environmental > Terrestrial > Soil > Temperate forest > O... | reverse complement strand
GGTGGATGTAGGCGTTCGGATGAAAGGTGTTGCAGTTGTAAACCTCCTCTTTCGAATACCGAAAGACTAGCCTCCTTTCTAGATCCGGCTGCCGCGGATAAGTCAATTGAAACTCTTCGGATTGCATGAGGATGTTGAAGACGAACGTCGACGGAAGAATTTTCCAAGTATCATCATTGTGGACGCTCACATAAAGGATACCACCAGGTTTGAGGACGCGCCGAAGCTCGTAGAGCCACGCCAGTTCGAACTCGTCGATATGCGTGAATACAGAAAAAGCGGTGATCACGTCAAAATGTTCATCTGCACAAGGCAGTGCTGGCAAAAATGAGTTCTTGAAGGCACCGAACGCCGCCGGCAAGTGCTCGATCACCCACTCGACATTATTAATGTTCACGTCGCAGATGGTTATATCCGATAACTCACTCTGTGCGTAGAAGTGTCTGGCGACTCTTGCCGTAGCGCCACCGAAGTCCAGCAACTTAGCGCGGCGCCATTCGACGGCCCCGAGGGTCTCTTTGACCTGCAAGTAATCGTTTAGGCCGGAAAGCCAGTATTCGAAATGCCGGTCCCCGTAATAGCCTTCGCGGTCTCGAGCGGAAGGAATCGGCATTTGGTCTCGTTCCAGCATTGCGCGCATCTTTTCGGATCGTGACAGATCTTGGAGGCATGGCTCGTTGACAGTACCGCCGGGCATATCTCTCGGAACGCCAACAGGAGGGTCGAGGGGTCGCCGGATGCTAAAGATGTCCCGAGTCAAATATGGCTCCGTACCTTCGATAATCGCTACTTCGTCAGCCGGCCAAAACCGTTGCAGCAAGTTTCGGGTTCCGCTGTTTGAGGATCATCGGGCCCGTTACCGTCCCTAAGATACGAGCGAGGTCGGCTGCTGGCGCTTGTCCAAGCTGGCGAAACAGACTTTCGTAGTTCATATATAGGTTCACCTGCCCGTTCCTGCCCAAGGAGCTCTGCCGGTAATAGAAAAGAGTCTCTGGCATACTCTCCAGCCTGAAGCCTCGAAAACACAACTTGAGGAGGAACTCGTGATCCTCCCATGATTCTCGGTTCGATGGAAACCCGCCGAGCTTTTCAAAAACAGTTCGATCGATGATCATCGTCGCGTCGCCAAGCGTGTTCTCGAAAAATCCTGCCTCGAGGCACGGACCGATCGGGCGATAGGTAGAGATAACATCTGCTTCTGTTGGAAGGGTCCTGTCCGCATCGACGATGTCGTATGGACACGTTACGCAGTCAGCCCCAGACTCTTGAACAGCACGCACCAACGTTGCGAGGAAATATTCATTTTTCGGTATGTTATCTGCGTCGAAGAAAACTAAGAGTTCTCCGCCCGCATGGTTAACAGCGAAGTTCCGAGCCGGTCCGGGACCTTGATTCTCCGTGCTTAGGAATCGGAAACGGGCATCACGAGTTTCTCTAGCGAGACGATCGAACTCGCACTTTGCCTCAGCGCCGCTTCCGTCATCGACGAGAACAACTTCGAAATTTGAATAACGTTGTCTGGCGAAGGCCTCGATTAGTGTCTGCAAGTAACGTTGATGATTGTAAAACGGTATGCAGACTGAGACCTTCCTACCCTCAAGAGCAATTTTATGCCGTTCGCGCGACCTACGAGATGCCTCCAGCAAAACCTCGACGTGAAGGTCGAGCCACATATTCTTAGCGAGATCCGAAGAGTACTTATGCTCAAGCCGAACGTGATCGATGGTGTGCCGAATACTCAACAGCTTGGCTAGTGCGGCGGGCGCGGGCTCAAAACAAATCCGGTCGTCGACCATCTCGGGTATCCCGCCCGTGGCAGCTGCGAGAAATGGAATACAATTCTGAATGCACTCAAGGACGGTCAAGGGGTAGTTATCCAGAATCGAAGGAATTACGACGAGCCCGCGACTCTCGCGGATATATCGCAAGGCTTCAATGTGATCGAGATCGGTAATGATATGAAATTTGACCGCGTCGAGCTCCTGCTTTAGCTCACTGAGATACTCGGCACTCGGTCTACCCATAACCAAGGCATCCTTACCCAGGAATGACACTTGCCTAGGAAGCGCTCCGCCCTCAGCTTTTAGCAGCCGCAGCGCCTCTCCGAAAACGTGGAGGCCCTTCCTTGTCTCAAGCCGACCAAAAAAGATGAGGTGTTCATTATCTACCCGACTTACAGCCTCGCCGGCAGGCGATTCGTCGGTATATACGTAAGGCGTGCGAGCCATTCGGGCAGGGCAGCGAATCTGATTTTCAGCTGCCCAGCTGAACATGTATTGACTTGGGCTGAGCAGCAAATCGCAATGCTCGATGGCATACGTTTCAGCCCAGATGAGTTTCGCGGTCTCGAATGGATCGGCACTGAACTGCTGCATCCCCTGGTTAATCCATTTTGTGCAGGAGTGAGTCATCACAGCCAAAGTAGTCTCAGCAAAGGCCAACCCGACGTGCTTGGCCTTGATTGACCAGAATCCATTGGCTTGCCAGTCCTGGAAATGAACTACATCCAATTTCGCCTGCTTCAGAAATTGAAAGACACGCCAAGAACGCTCAAGAAACCAGCTGGAGCCAAAGACGGGTTGCTTCACTGCGGGAGTATCTGAGAGAGCAATGAAATTGATTCCCATCTCTCTATAAAAGTTACGCCAATGGGACTTCTGAGAATCAGTCAGGTCACCAGTAAACAAGATGCTAACCGTGTGACCGCCTTCAACCAGCGTCCGCGCAAAGTGATACGAAGCGGTTCCGATACCCCCGTTCCTCACGGGTCCTACAATGTCGGGAGTGACGATGCACACACCACCGTCAAGCGGGAGCACAGGTGCGCACACAGAACCCAGCCCATCGCCTGGTGTTTCCTCAGAAGATGCGCTCGAGAATCCAGGGAGAAGGGGGACACGGACGAGAGGATGCGCTTCGCGTCCCTCCTTGGCTCCCCGGAGTACGTAGTGCGCTAACGGATTGACGCCAGCCTTGGCTACGTCGCGATTGCTCTCGAGGTAGTACGAGGTGTCAAAGAACGGGCTGGGATCGCGTCCCTCCGCGGCTCCAAACCTCAAATAATGCCGGAGAGGTTCGATACGCGCCTTACCGACATCGGGATTTTGCGCAAGGTAATACCCGGAATCAAACAAACCTGAGCGAAGAATGGCCCGTCTGTAGCGCGCTTCAAGCATGAATCGGCGAAGTCTGCGCGTTGCTCGCTGCGACGCGCCTAGAGGTGCAGTAATAGCCCGTAGTGTCGAGTGAGAGACAGAGTTGAGATCGGCCTCTAACCTCGCTGCCTTGGACGCAAGATTTTCGACTGCCCTCTTACTAGCAATGAGGTCAGCTTGCAAGCCTCTGATCGTAACTTCTCCCGCTGCGACCTCAGATCGCAGGCCACTGATTCTACCCTCTCGCTCTGCGAGCTCAGCTTGCAGGCTACCGATCATGTTGTATCGGGCCATCAGCTCTGCTTGGAGGCATGTGTTCTCAGACTTGCATTTTGTGGCCCCATCTTCGCTGAGGGTAAGAAGCTGGCTTAGTCGGCTCACTTCCGATTCTTGCGAAGAACCACTTACGCGGTATTTCGCAAGATGAAGAGGCAGGTTCCAAACAATCGAAAGATCTGGAATGTGTTTCGCCGGCCGGACGTTCCCACGCCAAGCCACGCCCATGATCTGCATGGTTTGATAGATGACAGTCTCCCAACCTTCTTGGCGAAATACGTCCAAACCACGCTCGACATCCGGCGAAACCATGTCATGGAAGACGATCAGAGCGTCATCTGCCGCATATTGAAGGCACTGACGTGCGTCTCTTTCCGGCGCAGACCCTTCATGATCTCCATCAATAAAGAAAAAATTCCATTTTGTTCCCCTCAGCTCTGCAATTTGCTTAACTCCGTCGGGGCTGGATGCCCCGTAGAGCCTGACGGAGGGAAGGACCCCCGCCGCCGCCAGCGATTGGCGAACGCTGTTGGCATTTTCCGAAAGGGCCAGCGCAGGGTCAATCGCGTCAAGCGCCAACCCAGCAAGAGCAAGGTGACAGGTCGACCACCCCATCCAACATCCGATCTCAAGCGCGGGTTTGCCCTTGAAGGGAAGTGCCAGATTGTAAAGCAGGACGGCCTCGTCGCGACTCAAAAATCCCACATGCGGGGCTCGCCGGTCGCAATACCAGTTATGTCCGATTCCGCGACGCAGATAAGGCCAAGGATGATTTGCTTTATCTCCGACCACGATATTCGGGAAATAGTCGTCCAGAAGGACGACCTCCAATCCCTCAGCTACATAGTCACCTGGCGGTATGTCTGTACGGCTATTCGTTACCGAGGACTTGACATTCATGAAAGGGATTATTCATCCCAATTCCTGTTTCGGCAAGTTGAATCTGCTCTGAGTCTCAGTCTAATGTCGCGAGGAGTGCGTGGTCGAAGCGTTTGGACATAGTCAGAAGAAGAGTTTGTAATCCGCTTAATGTGTGCGATAAAAGCAAACAACAGATGGAATCAAAACTTTGTGGATCAAGAGCGTCAATGAGGGCGTAACCCACAACTATCGACGGACCAGGCTCTAGATGGGCACTTTTCCGGCGGAGGAGATGTACATTTTGCGGATTTTGATCGTAGGTGGTGCTGGATATATTGGTAGTCATACTGCTCGCGCAGCCCGCAGACACGGTTTTGACGCACTAGTTTATGACAACCTTTCAACCGGCCACGAATCTCTTACAGATGGGTTCGAGCTTATTCTGGGTGATATCGCGGACAAAAAGGCACTGACGAGTGCGATGCGCGGAACCGACGCCGTCATCCATTTCGCCGCCCACGCCTACGTAGGTGAATCTGTCGAGAATCCCCGAAAGTACTTCGAAAACAATGTGACCGGAGCGCTCGCGTTGCTCAACACCGCGATCGATACCGGTGTTCAGAATTTTGTATTTTCGTCAAGTTGCGCAGTCTACGGCGTGCCACCGAAGATACCCATTACTGAGGAGGCGTATCCTCGGCCCGTGAATCCGTATGGGCTCTCAAAGCTATTCTTCGAAAATGCCTTAGAGGCCTATGAACGCGCTTATGGCTTGCGCTTTGCCAATCTGAGATATTTCAATGCGGCAGGGGCAGATGAAAATGGCGAGATCGGCGAATTGCACGACCCCGAAACCCATCTGATTCCTTTAACTTTGGCCGCAGCGTCAGGGCATGGGCCTGAACTTAAGGTTCTGGGCGTCGACTATCCGACGCCAGACGGCACGTGCATTCGGGATTTCGTCCACGTGGCTGATTTGGCTGAAGCACACGTTCTTGCCTTAAAGCACCTTGTATCTGTTCGAAAGTCACTCACGGTGAATCTCGGAACTGGCATCGGCTATTCTGTAAAAGAAATAATTGCCGCCGTCGAAAAAGTGACTGGTCGGCACGTTCCATGGCACCCCGCAGCAAGACGAGCTGGCGATCCCCCCATCCTTGTTGCTGATCCTACCCGAGCGCAGGAGACGCTCCGCTGGCGTGCCGTGCGCTCGTTGCATGAAATTATTTTGACCGCGTGGAACTGGCTGCAGTTGGTAAAGACTCGAGAGATGCGGCTTTGAACCATAATTCTGCCGCGAAGATTCAAAGTAGACAGCCATGGCCGAAACCGAAGCAGTGCGCGACGAATCCGAGATAACCTTGCAGGAAGTTCCACATGCGAACGATTGAGTTGGACCGCACCAGTGCAACTTGCGAGTCTGAATGGAAGACACTCGTGAGAAGGCATTCTTGGGCGCTGGCCGCGCTCCTGCTGCTGACGGTCCTGCTCGGCGCCAATTCCAAGCTCCTGAACGGGCGCGCGGCGCCCCTGTGGGACGCCAACGACCTTTTCGCACCTTACTTTACCTTGATCGCGGATCACGCCAGAATCGGCAAAATACTTTTGTGGGAACCTTGGACGAGCGGGGGCACACCGGCTTCCGCCGAGCCTGAGTTCGGCAGTTTTTCTCCTGTCACGATTGCTGTGGGCGCTGTCACGGGAGGCTCCGAAGCGGGTTTCAGAGTTTATTGGTTGCTCATTTGGTTTTTGGGTCCACTTGGAATCCTGGTCCTTGCGCGCTATTTAGGAGCTCCGCCCTGGGGAGCTTTCGTGGTCGCCGCAGGGTACGCATTCTCTGGCATCTACGTTGGAATGGCAGAGCATACCCCGATGCTCTACTCGTTTGCGTTCCTTCCCTTTTTTTTCTGGCGGCTGGATGTGGCGCTTTCGTCTCGGCGCTTCAAGCCCGCAGCCCAGGCCGGAGCCTTATGGGGTCTTTCAGCGCTTGCCGGCTATCCTGCACTCACAATCCTGAGCTGGGGCTTCATATTTCTTTGGGCGATGGGGCGTTCTTTTTTTTCCGACCCTGAGGAAGGTGGACAGACGATTCACCGAGGCATCTCTAGACACAGCGTCGCTTTTGCTCTGCTGGCCTTGCTCATATTCTCGGCCGTCGGCACGCTGGTTCTTTCTCCGTCCTATATTGCCTTCTTTAAGGATGCGCGAGGATACAGCGATCGGGTGGGCGTACGTCCGAGGCAGGAGGCCTTGGAAAATCAAGCGCTTCATCCGGGAGCTCTGGCGACCTTTGCGAGCCCATATCTCTCCGTTCTCCAGTTATACAACCCCAGGCTCTGGGAGATCACTGATGTCACCCTTAGTAGTATTTACCTCGGCGCTTCCATACCGATTCTGGGACTTCTGGCGTTGGCGATGCGGCCCAGGTCTGGTTGGCGCTGGTGGATTGCGGGAATTGGGGTTTTCTTTCTTCTTTCTGCAATGGGAAAATACGTTCCGCTCCGAGGCTGGTTGTATGATTACGTGCCTCCCACGCGTTACTTTCGCGCTGCAGCTTTGTTTCGAATGTACGCAATGTTTTCGCTAGCCCTGCTCGCTCTGTTCGCGACTAAGGACCTTCAGGCTGCCATGGCAAACGTGTTATCGCCGTTCCGGAAGAGATTCGTCTTCATTGCCACTCTTGTAGCAACGACGGCTTTGGTGGCTTACGGCAGGGTGATGGGCAGCGTTGGTCATACGGGAACGGCTTCTCGACGGGCTAATCTGGACGTATGTTTAACGTGGTTGGGCGTTCTTGCGGTATCACTTGTATTTTTCTCAAAGCGTGGGAGAAGGTCACTACCATTTTTGTTGGGCAGCGTCGCAATCATGGACGCTGTTTTGTCATTCGGCATTAGTTCGGTAACAATCTACGACAGGGGCTCAGCACGGACTTCTTGGAACACCATCAACGGCAGCCATGGTTCAAGTCTCGACCTCACCTCAAGCGGCCTGACTCGGGACCTGCGACCCGCCGAATGGCTCGGTCCGGAACTAAACGATAGGAATATCCCTCTCCGTATCGCAACGTTCGAGAACTATGCCCCGTTGGGCAACCGCTTTCAGGTGGATTTTGGAGACGCTCCAATTACGGTTGCCATGAGTACTGGAGCACAGCGTATCTGGTTTTCAACGCAGGTGGCTTCGGTAAGGCCAGATGACGGCTCGTACGCCGCTTTCGCAAGCAGAACCAAAGCCCTGGGCGCGCCCGTGTTAGTGGTCCATGCGAGACAGGAGATGCTCGGGGCTTCTGGCCCTGGCGAAGCCACTCGCGAAGACGCTCAAGACGTCGAAGCCATATCCAACCTTGCGGCGTCGCAACAAGTCAGTGCCACCGTACTTCGATATTCGCCCAATAAACTCTCGCTTGAGGTCTCCTGTCCAGATAACGGTTGGCTTCTGGTGACCGATCGTTGGTCTCCGGGATGGCAGGCTACAGTGAACGGAAAACGCGTTGAGGTATTCGGAGGCGATTTCATTTTTCGAGCCGTTCCAGTTCAGCAAGGAACAAACGCGGTGACCTTCTCGTATCTTCCCGCGGGATGGCCAACTTTACTTATCCTGAGCTGGGGCACATTGCTCTTCGTATTGGGGGGACCACTCCTGAGGCAAGTGACCAGGTTATGGCTCAGTCGAAAAGACCATAACGGAGGGTACACCAGACACCCTTGATGCCATCCTTCCAGCCGATCTTCTTCCCTTCCGCATATCCACGGCTCTGGTAGTAAATCGGAACTTCGGACACGCGCCAGTGCTGCTTGGCCACTTTCGCGGTGACTTCGGGTTCGAAACCAAATCGATCTTCCTTGATATCGATCTTATGCAACAGTTCTCTAGGAAAGACCTTGTAGCACGTCCACACGTCGGTCAGATTCAATTTCGTAAACATATTGGAAAGCATCGTTAACCATTTGTTGACCAAAACATGCCAGTAGTCCACCCCCGGATGTGGGCCTCCCAGGAACCGCGATCCATATACTACGTCAGCGGCCCCGCGTTCGATCGGCTCCAGCAGTTTATGGTAATCCTGCGGATCAACTTCCAGGTCGGCGTCTTGAATGATAACAATTTGTCCTCGCGCTTCCTTGAAGCCTCGCCGAAGAGCGGCTCCCTTCCCGGAATTCTTCTCCTGAAAAAAAACCCGAATGTTTTTTGTAGATAAGCTCTGGTCCAAGGGGAGTAGATCGGCGGGCTGGCCTTGTCCCAGGTCGCCGCATACTCGATGAAGGAACTCGCGTGTGCCATCAGTGGAACCGTCGTCTACGACCACAATCTCCTTCTCGATTGCTACCGCCTGGACGCGCCTAAGGACCTCGCCTATTGTGCCTCGCTCGTTGTACACTGGAATTACCACCGATAGTCTGGGTGCCGTGCTGGTTTCGGTCATTCGCGTTTTGTCGGCTTGCCAATCGGAAGAAAAGTGCACTCGCTCAATTGCCGCCGCTCGTTCCAACGGCGGCACGAGGCTTGGCCAAATCCCTTCGGCTTTCGAAGTATGCGATGACGCGATCGATAATCTGCGGTAAGGCAGTTTTTGGCCGGAACCCGGTCAAATCCTCCAATTTGTCGATCGACGGTACGCGCCGGAGCATATCCTCGAAGCCAGGTTCATAGGCCTGATCATATGACAAGTACGTAATAGGGGAGGAGCTGTGCGTGCGCTCCTTCACCATGTGCGCCAAGGCTTCGACAGTCACCTCTTCCGTGTGCCCGATATTCACCACCTGGCCCAGCGCACGCTCCGTAGCAATCAGGCGTGTGATCGCCTCGACCGCGTCTCGCACGTCGCAGAAGCAACGCGACTGTTGGCCAGTTCCGTAGACCGTAATGGGCGCCCCGTCTAGCGCCTGACTGACAAAGTTGGGCAAAACCATCCCATAGCGGCCGGTCTGCCGGGGCCCCACCGTGTTGAACAGCCGAGCGATGACCACCGGCTGCCTTTTCTCCTTCCAGTAAGCCAGAGCGAGAAATTCGTCCAGCGCCTTCGAGGCCGCATAGCTCCAGCGGTTCTTCGAAGTCGGTCCGAGCACTAGGTCGGCACCCTCGCGGAAAGGTACCTCTGTATTCTTCCCGTACACCTCGGAAGTCGAAGCGATAAACACCAATTTGCGCTTTTTGACTGCGGCGTCAAGCACGAGCTGTGTGCCGTTGACATTGGTTTCGATCGTCCGTACTGGACTCTCCACAATCAGTCGCACTCCGACCGCTGCCGCTAGATGCACGACCACATCGGCTTCGTCCACCAGTTCAGCGAGCAATTGCCGGTTTTCGATGGAATCAAGGAAATACTTCATCTTGTCGTATTGCTTTAGGTGACGAATGTTTTCCATGCTGCCAGTCGAGAGGTCGTCGAGCAATAGCACCTCATTGTCACGAGACAGCAGCAGTTCTGCCAGATGCGAACCAATAAACCCGGCACCGCCGGTAATCAAGAAGCGCAAGACTCCTCCTCTCGCCTCTTTTTTCGTTAGTCTCGTAGAAGAATGCCAGCGACGAACCTATGCCCTACTGCAGTCGAAGTCAAGCTCGGATCAGAGGCCTTTAGCTCCGGATTACTTCACCGAGTCGCACTCAAGACGTGATGTAGAGCAGTATTTTGCCAATATGTCCGACAACTCGCGGTGAACAGCTTCTGGACTCCACTCCCGTGCAACATGTATTCGAGCCTTCTCCGCAATGGAACCCCACATCTCCGCGTCCCGATAAAGGAGGACAGTCCGAGCTGCAAATTCCTCTGGAGGATCTGCAATAAGCGCATCGACCCCATCTACCAGGCCCATACCTTCAGCGCCGATGCTGGTCGTCACCGATGGCAAACCGTATGCCATCGCCTCGCCAATCTTGCCTTTCATTCCTGAGCCGAACCGGAGCGGGATAACGGAAACCAAAGCTGAATTCAAGTACGGAACCATATTTGCAACATATCCCGTGACAATCACTTTCTCTGAGCCCAGAGCTACAACTTCAGCCGGAGGCGAATTACCCACAATGTACAGCTTCACGTCCGCTATTTGCTCTTGCACTAGAGGCAGAATCTCGCGGCAGAAATATAGAACAGCATCGACATTCGGCCGGTGCGTGAATCCGCCCACGAAAACGAGGTCGCGCCGACTACTCCGCGGAGCAACGACCTCCGGGAGAACGTGAATATTAGGGACTATTGCAACGTTCATTTTGCGGCTCTCGCTGAGAAGCGCTCGGCGGTCGTCCTCTGTCACCGTCAGAACCAAGTCCGCACTACCATAAATCTCCAGTTCACGCCGCTTGGTCCGCTCTGCTTTTCGTTTTAACGAGGGGTCACAAGCAATCGCAGCCTCGCGCATCTCCCGAACAAAATGGACATCATAGGTATCCACAACGGCCAAGCTGTGCGGTGAATGTTCCCGAATTGTGTCAAGAAACTGCTCTGCAACATCCATAAGTTCGCAGAATACAATTTTAAAATGATTGCTCTTCAGTATGGCGTGAACATCGACCTCATAGTTGTGTACAGCTTTGGCAAACCCGGGATAGAAAACCGTCACACCGGCTCGCTCCAAGGGCTTCAGATAATCCCGTGAAGCCTCCGAACCCAAGTAGGCGAACACCACGTGATAGTGCCTCGTCAGAAGCCGGATGAACTCGTAAAGGCGAGTACCGCCCGAGGAGCGATCTGGCGCCGGAACCAGACTGGAAATAACCAGGACCTTCTCCTGCTGTTCCAAGTCTCTTGCTTCCCAAAAGTTTCGCTGTTGGCTCTGAAGGACGGCTCTCCACCTATTCACGAATTTGAGCCGGTTGACTTCCATCAACTCAACGGCGCTTTGTCCGGAGCTCGAGTATTCGCGATGCATGACTGTGCTCCGAGGCTCGTACAAGACTTTGAACCCGGCGTTCCGAGCTTTAAAAGCTAAATCAGCATCTTCATAGTATGCTGGGGAATAAATCTCATCGAAACCACCGATCAGATCCAACACTCTTCTCTTGACGTAGAGGCATGCGGCGGAGCTGTAATCCACCTCCCGAAGCTGATTGAACTCGGGACTACTCGGATTCTCGTACTTGCCGTATGCCCGGCAGCTGCCATCTTGGAAAACTTGGCTGCCAGCCTCTTGCAGGAGGCCATGAAAATAGACAAGTTTGGGACCGACGATGCCTATCTTCTCCGACTTGTACGAGGTTTCTAGCAAAGGCTCAAGCCATCTCTCCGTAACCTGCGTATCGTTATTGAGGAAAATTACGTCCCACTTTGCATAACGCTCGATAATCAGATTGTTGGCAGTGATAAATCCCAAATTCTCGTTGCCCAAGACCGCGTCGACTCGGCCTCCAAGTGACTGCAGATATTCTCGAGAGCCATCGGTGGAACCCTGGTCGTAGACGCAGATGCTGAGTCGCTCGCAATCCGTATACAGAAAGAGGCTTTCCAGACACTTGCGAAGAAGCTCTACGCGATTCCAGTTCAATATGGCTATAACAATTGGGGGCCGCAGAGGGTTATCCTGCCAATGTTGCGGAGGCTCAACGATCCCATCAGCGTGAGCGGTAGAAACACTTCCCCTTTTGTCTCTTTGAACGGAAAATCTATGGGTTGCGGCGCGTCGATGTATTAATTTCTTCGCGACCCATT
>Ga0206879_1197_pt1 | contig 12055 bp, 12 predicted proteins | sample Alteio_BWOrgCont_5_FD_152897 | JGI IMG/M metagenome (GOLD analysis project Ga0206879, IMG submission 152897) | Enriched cells from forest soil in Barre Woods Harvard Forest LTER site, Petersham, Massachusetts, United States -... | ecosystem: Environmental > Terrestrial > Soil > Temperate forest > O... | reverse complement strand
CCTGTATTATATAGATGAGGATTTGCTACAGGAAATTTCACCGGATATTATCTTTACGCAAGATGTGTGTGATGTTTGCCAGATAAGCACCAGTTATGTAGAAAGGGCTATTTATAAGCTAAAAAAGCAACCGAAGATAATACCACTTATTCCTCGTAACCTTAACGATGTTTATGATAATGCAATAACCATTGCAAAGGCATTAGGAAAGGAAGAAGCTGCGTATAATCTGCTGGCGCAATTAAAAAAGCGTACGGATAAAATTACCGATGAGCTACGCAAGCATAATGCTCCTTTGAAACGCGTTATGATAATGGAATGGCTGGATCCTATTTACAATTGTGGCCATTGGATACCTTATCAAATTGCGCAGGCAGGGGGAGTAGATATGATGTCCAACCCTGCAGGGTATTCTATAATTACACCCTGGGAAAAAGTAAGGCAATATAACCCCGAAGTATTGGTGGTTGCACCATGTGGTTTTGATATCAACAGATCGGGGAAAGAAATAGATAAGCTTACCAGGCTAGATGGATGGAATGATCTCTTAGCTGTTAAAAACAATGCAGTATATATTGCTGATGCAGATTTGTTCACCTGCCCAAGTACCCACCTGGTAGACGGGATAGAGTTATTGGCTTCTTTGTTTCACCCGGAGATATTCCCACTATCCAAGCAATTTGATAGTAAGTGTATATCTATGGGTAAGATAGCTGTGGCTAATGACTATAAATAATAGCCATGGAAAAGGTATCGGTTCAGCCTGCCAATGAGAGAAGGAAGTTTTGTTCTAAGTGCAAAGCAGAGTTCTCATGTTATTCAAAAGATTGTTGGTGCAACGAGCTTCCTCAAATAATGCCTTTTTCTGATGATAATGAGGATTGCCAGTGCCCCACCTGCCTTAAGGCAAGCATAGATAAAAAGATAGAAGAATACAACAAGGCATGATATACTTTATTACAGGCGGCGAACGTTCAGGTAAAAGCAGGTATGCGCAGCAATTGGCATTAGAGCTTACGGATAAGCCCATATATATTGCTACATCCCGAATATGGGATAAGGATTTTGAGAATAGGGTGAATCGCCATAAAAATGAACGTGATTCCAGGTGGACGAATGTAGAAGAGGAAAAGCAATTGAGTAAAGTGGCCATAACAGGCAGAGTGGCAGTAATAGATTGTGTTACCCTTTGGCTCACTAATTTTTTATGTAGATACAAAGAACAATGTGGAAGAATCATTAAAGCAGGCAAAAGAAGAATTTGATAAGCTGGCATTGATCGAGGGTACTTTTATAATCATATCTAACGAGATGGGTATGGGTGTTCATGCCGATACAGAAATAGGAAGAAAATTTGTGGAGTTGCAGGGTTGGGTGAATCAACATATAGCTGCCAGGGCAGATAAAGCATTCTTTATGGTATCAGGTATTCCATTAAAGCTAAAGTAAAATGAGCCAGAAGTTATTCAGCGAGGAAGATGCTAAGGTGCTTGAGGAGATAATTCTTCACAGAAGAGACGTTCGCGGTAATCGTTTTTTGTCTGATCCAATTTCTGATGAAATAATAGAAAAGATATTGATATCAGCTCTTAATGCTCCTTCTGTAGGGTTTTCTCAGCCATGGGAGTTTGTGGTTGTGAAAGATAATGCGGTTAAAGATAGAGTCAGAAAAAGTTTTAGCGAAGAAAACTTTAAGGCAACCGGCTTATTTGATAAAGAGAAGTCGGAGAAATATGCCAAAATGAAACTCGAAGGTATTTTGGAAGCCCCAGTTAATTTAGCTGTATTCTATAAGCCTTCCAAATCTCCCGTGCTTGGTCAAACCACTATGAAAGAGGTTGGCTTGTATAGTGTAGTATGTGCTGTGCAGAATATGTGGCTTACTGCAAGAGCCTATAATGTAGGCATGGGCTGGGTAAGTATACTGGAACCTGAAAAGGTAAAGCAGATACTTAACGCTCCACCTGATAATCAATTGATAGCCTATTTGTGCCTCGGTTATGTAGAAGAATTTTTAGATAAACCCGAGTTGGAGTTATTGCAATGGGAAAAGAAGAAGCAGTTGGATAATCTTGTATTTCATGAGAAGTATACGGCTGAACCCATGAAGCAGTTTAATATTCAGCTAGTGTCAAAAGAGCTTGCAGCGGATATAAAACATAAAATAGATTTTAAGACAAAACCCCTTGGAGCCTTAGGACAATTAGAGGAACTTGCTTTAAAGATGGGGTTGATACAAAATACTTTATCACCAAAATTAAAAAATCCTCATGTGGTTGTTTTTGCTGCCGACCATGGTATTGCTAAAGAGGGTGTGAGTGCCTATCCCCAGGAAGTTACCTTCCAAATGGTAATGAATTTTTTAAGTGGTGGAGCCGCGATCAATGTTTTTTGTAAGCAGAATAACATTGCAATTAAAGTAGTGGATGCCGGAGTAAACTATAAGTTTCCTCCGGGTATGAATGTTGTGAATTCCAAGGTAGGAATGGGTACCAAAAGCTTTTTACGGGAACCTGCTATGAGCCTTGATGAAGCACACAAATCCATAAATGCCGGTGCGGGTATAGTAAAAGAAATATTTGATAGCGGCAGTAATGTAATTGCCTTTGGTGAAATGGGTATTGGTAATACCTCATCGGCCAGTGTGCTCATGAGTTTATTGTGCGACATTCCTTTAAAAGATTGTGTAGGGAAAGGTACCGGGCTGGATGATGATAAGTTGAAGAAGAAGTTAGAAATACTTTCCACAGCAGTAAAGAAACAAGGTAAACCTGCAACCCCAATTCAAACTTTAGCAACTTACGGTGGTTTTGAAATTGCTCACATGGTTGGGGCAATCTTGCAGGCTGCGGAAAATAAAATGCTTATCCTAGTAGACGGATTTATTGCGAGTTCTGCATTTGTAGTGGCCCATAATATCAATCCACTTGTAATGGATTATGCTGTTTTTTGTCATCAATCAGATGAAAGCGGGCATGCACTTATGCTCAAACATCTCAAAGCAAAACCTCTACTTAATTTAAATTTAAGGCTAGGTGAAGGCACAGGCGCAGCCATAGCTTATCCCATAGTTAAAGCTGCTGTAAGCTTCTTAAATGATATGGCCAGCTTTGAAAGTGCCGGAGTATCGAATAAGGAATAAGATGAAAAAAGAGATACGAGTATTCTTTACTGCTCTCATGTTCTTTACCCGCATACCTTGCCCTAAATGGGTAGATCATTCCCAAGAATATCTTAATAAATCATCACGTTACTTTCCCCTTATGGGTTGGATAGTAGGTGGAATTTCTGCTCTAGTGCTTTGTGGCGCTTCTTTAGTATTGCCTTTCCCAATAGCTATACTTCTCAGTATGGTAGCTTCTATATGGGTAACCGGTGCTTTTCACGAGGACGGACTTGCCGATGTATGCGATGGTTTTGGTGGTGGTTGGACCAAGGAGAAAATACTCCTTATCATGAAAGATTCGAGGGTAGGTGCATTCGGTATAATAGGCCTTATTATGGTCCTAGGGATGAAATTTCTTTGCTTAACCTCGTTTCCTTTAAGTTCTGTAGGTCTTGGGCTTATCATTATTGCGGGGCACAGCTTAAGTCGTTTTGTAGCCATTACATTTTTATTCACGCATGAATACGCACGTGACGATGATCAAAGCAAATCGAAGCCACTTGCAACTAAAATAAGTGGCGGATCGCTTTTGCTTGCTGCTATATTTGGAATAGCACCCATGTTTCTTTTGAGTAGCTATTATGTATTTATACTCATAGTACCGGTATATTTAACCAAGATGCTACTAGGCAGGTTTTATAAAAAATGGATAGGAGGATACACGGGTGATTGCCTCGGTGCAACCCAACAAATTTGTGAGGTAGTATTTTATCTTGGTCTTATAGTTTTATGGAAGTATACCTGATACGACATACCCAACCCCAGGTTGAAAAAGGAGTATGTTACGGACAGTCTGACGTACTTGTTAAAGATTCATTTCAAGAAGAGGTAAATAAACTATTGAAACACTTACCCAAGACTATCGATACAGTATATGCAAGTCCTTTAATGCGTTGCCAAAAACTAGCGAAAGAGCTCAAGGCAAGTAGTTCTATTCAGACAGATAAACGTTTAATGGAATTAAACTTTGGTGATTGGGAGATGAAAAAGTGGGATGAAATAGACCAAACAGAGTTGAATAAATGGATGAAAGATTTTGTGAATGTAAAAGTACCAAATGGAGAAAGCTTTACTGAAATGAACACGAGGGTGAGTTCTTTTGCAGAAGAGCTTCTAAAAAAGGAACATAAAACTGCTGCAGTTGTAGCTCATGCAGGAGTTATAAGATGTTTAGTTGCGCTGGTTCTTGAAATTCCACTTAAAAACGCTTTTAAGATACCTGTGGACCATTCCTCGGTAACTAAGATCAATGTTGGAACTGATAACTGCTTTGGCAATATTGAGTATTTAAACAGGGTATGATAAAGTAGAGTTATATTTGTAGAAAGATTAACCAATGATAGTAGTAACGGGTGCGGCTGGTTTTATAGGTAGTTGTCTGGTAAAGAAACTTAACGACGAAAGGTTTTTCGATGTTATAGTGGTAGATGACTTTTCTAATTCCTCCAAAGACCATAACCTGGAAGGTAAGACCTTTAAAGCAAAAGTACACCGTGATGACTTTGCTGAATGGCTTAAAAAGAATCATCGCTTCGTTCAATTTGTATTTCACATTGGGGCCCGTACAGATACCACAGAAAAGGATGTAAATATTTTCAATAAGCTTAATCTTAACTATACCAAACAGGTATGGCAGTTATGTGTTGAGTTTGGCTTGCCGCTAGTTTATGCATCTTCTGCAGCTACCTATGGTGCAGGCGAGAATGGGTATAATGATGACCATAAGATTGTAGAGAAATTAAAGCCTCTGAACCCTTACGGTGATTCTAAGAACGAATTTGATAAATGGGCTTTAAAAGAAAAGACTTCTCCTTTCTTTTGGGCAGGTCTAAAATTCTTTAACGTTTATGGCCCCAATGAATATCATAAAAAGAGGATGGCCTCAGTTATTTTTCATGCCTATAATCAGATCAATGAAGTGGGAGAGGTGAAGTTATTTCGCTCACACAGGCCCGACTATAAAGACGGAGAGCAACAGCGCGATTTTGTATATGTAAAAGATGTGGTTGATGTATGTTATTTCCTGCTTCACCATCGTAAAGATTCAGGCCTATATAACTTGGGCTCTGGCAAGGCGAGAACATTCCTTGACTTGGTGAATAATATTTATTACGCGCTGGATAAGGAACCTAAGATCAAATTCATAGATACACCTATTGATATTCGTGATACTTACCAGTACTTTACAGAAGCTAATATGGATAAGCTCATATCAATAGGATATGACAAGCCCTTCCATACCCTTGAACTGGGCGTGCACGACTACGTTAAGAATTATCTTGTGGGAGGGAAATATTACTAGAAAGTTCCTTTTTTATAGAAAGCAATTCTTCTTTTATTCTTTGTAGTGACTTGAGTGCTTTTTCCTGGTCAGTGTTTTCCTTTTTATTTTCTCTAAAATGCTTTTTCGCACCTTCAAGTGTGAAGCCTTGTTCCTTAACCAGGTTATGCAGGATGCGGATATTGGTAATGTCCTGTTCTGTATAAAGGCGGTTGCCTCTGCTGTCTTTGGTTGGTTGTAATAAGGTGGGGAATTCCTTTTCCCAAAACCGCAGCAGGGAAGGGGCAACATTAAACATATCTCCCACCTCTCTAATGGAGTGAAATAGTTTAACCGTTTCCTTTTCCTTGTAAGGCATTTTATCTTACTCCTTGTTTAAAATTCTCAATAAATTTTTTGGTAAAGTCAGATAATACTAGCCTACCACTCATTTCAGCACGTTCACTGAGTAATGTATCCCAATTTTCAGTTCCTTCCCAAAATACTTTCTTCAGTTGTGCCATCGCTTCAGGGCTACTAAGAGCAAGCTTGCCTGCCAGATCATTCACTGCTTTATCTAGTTCTGAGATGGTAGGATAGACTTCGGCATACAGACCTTTTTCTTTGGCCCATTGTGCACTCATCCATTCACCGGCATTGATTGACATTTGAGCAAAAGCCGAGGCCCCTGTTTTTCTTTCTACTGCAGGACCCACTACAAAGGGCCCAATGCCTACATTTAACTCACTCAGTTTTGCTGAAGCTGCTTCTGTAGCAAAAGTATAATCTGCCGCAGCCGCAATACCAACACCACCACCAACTGCTTTGCCTTGTACCCTGGCTATTACAAACTTGGGTGCTTTACGCATCGCATTTATAACTGCTGCAAAACCTGAAAAGAATTTCTTTCCTGTTTCAAAATCAGTTATAGCCATTAGCTCGTCGAATGATGCGCCCGCACAAAAGGTTTTTTCTCCTTCGCTTTTCAGTACTATCACTTTTACCTGCTTGTCTTTTCCAGCCTTTTCAATTTCAGAAGCGAGGTTCATTAACAGAGAGCCAGGTAGTGAATTACTTTGCGGATGAAAGAACTGTATTAAAGCTATTCCTTCTTTTACTATTGTATCTACTTTGCCTTGTGTCATAAGCAGCCTTTAAACTGTTTGAGAAGCATTTATGTGAGGGTTCTCGTCGATCATTTCTCCGCGTTCGCAACGTAATGTCCTGGATGGAAATCGTTGGGTTAACAATATATTGTGCGTTGCAAAAATGATCGATCTTCCTGTTTTACTTATATCGAGCAGCAAGCGGATAATATCCTCTGATGTTTCGGGATCAAGATTACCTGTAGGTTCATCAGCCAATATTATTTCAGGGTCGTTTAACAATGCACGGGCTATAGCCACACGCTGTTGCTCGCCACCTGAAAGTTCATGGGGCATTTTAAAGCCCTTGGTTTGTAAGCCTACTTTATCAAGTACATCATTCACTCTCTCTTGCATCTCCTGCTTATCTTTCCATCCCGTAGCACGAAGTACAAAGAACAGATTGTCCTTTATGCTTCTGTCCATTAGCAGTTGAAAATCCTGGAATATTATTCCAAGCTTTCTTCTTAACAAAGGAATTTGTTTACGCTTAAGTTTTCTTAGGTCGAATTCCGCAATACGTCCTTCTCCCTCTATAAGAGGCAATTCACCATATAATGTTTCGAGCAGACTGCTTTTACCGCTGCCGGTCTTACCCATCAAATAAATAAACTCGCCTTTCTTCACTTCAAGGTTTACGCGACTAAGTATTAGGTTCTTATCCTGGTAAATGGATACGCTCTTAAAGTCTATAGTTATGTCCAGGTGTGTCATTTGTCTTTATCAGGATAACAATGTTACAAAAATATATCTTGAATAAGAGTAAGCTTAAAACATCTTTTTCAACACCCTGAGGTTATGAGTGTAGGTCTTTTTTTCTTCGCTGTATATTCCCAGATGGTCAAATTTATCTACATGCACTTTACCCGAAGCATGTATTATTTGCGAGTTATTCAGTACTATACCTACGTGTGTTATTCTTCCTTCTTCATTATCAAAAAAGGCAAGATCACCAGGTTGGGCTTCTTCTGGAAAACTGAGGGCTTCTCCTTGTTCCACCTGCTGAGAGGCATCTCTATTCAAATGCATACCATTCAGCCTATATATCATTTGCGTGAACCCTGAGCAATCAATACCTAAAGGCGTTCGTCCTCCCCATAAATAGGGAGCATTTAAAAAAGTATAAGCATCTTCAACTATATCTGAACGTTTTATTTTACCTGAGGGTGTAACTGCTTTTCCCTGGTATTGGTATTTCTTCTTTTCAATGGTAAACTCTTTACCTTTAAGAAAGGGGAGTATGCACCCTACCGTAACAGGGAAGGAAATATCCTCAGAAATATCAGTTATTACCCCAACTATATCAGCGGTAAGCGCAGAAGGGCCCTTTTTTAAAGACTGATACGTTTCTTTAGAAATGCCTTGGTACTGCTTGCGGTCAATCCAGCCTTCGTAGTTGTCAATACCTGATCGTACCCTCACCCAGTTTTTGTATTCCTCAAGTACTTCAAAGTATTCACCGAATAAAAGCTGGGTAACCATTTCGCTTTTGTCAGAAGTTTCCCTGCGACACGGAACTATACTCAGATTGCAAAAACCAAATGAACTCATTTAGTATTACATATTTTCGATAACCAATGCACTTGCACCACCGCCACCATTACAAATACCGGCAGCACCATATTTGGCTTTGTTTTGCTTCAATACGTTGATGAGAGTAACCACTATGCGTGCACCGGAACAACCCAGTGGGTGACCTAAGGCAACAGCACCGCCATTCACATTTACTTTGGCAGGGTCTATCTTCAATTCTTTATTGTTCGCAATAGCAACAACTGAAAAAGCTTCATTGATCTCAAAATAGTTAATGTCGCTTATTTTAAGATTTGCTTTAGCAATGGCCTTAGGTAAAGCCTTAGCCGGAGATGTGGTGAATTTTTCAGGTGCTTGTTCAGCATCTGCATAACCAATTATCCTGGCGATTGGTTTAATACCAAGCTTTTCTGCTTTCTCTTTGCTCATGAGTATCAGTGCTGCAGCGCCATCATTCAAAGTAGATGCATTAGCCGCTGTTATGGTTCCTGCCTTATCAAATACTGTTGGCAGGGTAGGTATCTTTTCGAAATTTACATTCTTATATTCTTCATCCTCGCTAACTACAATAGCAGGGCCTTTGCGTTGTGGTACTTCTACAGAAACAACTTCGTCTTTAAAGTGTCCTGCTTTCCATGCCGCTGCTGATCTTTTGTATGATTCAATGGCATAAGCGTCCTGATCTTGCCTGCTCACACCACATTCTTTTGCACATAACTCGCCGGCTACACCCATATGGAAATGATTGAAAGGATCTGTAAGTCCGTCGAATACCATTCCATCTATTAATGTACCGTTACCTAAACGGTATCCTTTTCTTGCTTTATCAAGGTAGTAAGGTACTTGGGACATGTTTTCCATTCCACCTGCAACTACTACATCACTATCACCTAGCATGATACTTTGCGCAGCCCACATAATCGATTTCATACCCGATGCACATACTTTATTAACCGTAGTACAAGGCACATTATCAGGCAAACCAGCTTTCTTTGATGCTTGTCGTGCAGGGGCTTGGCCTACACCGGCCTGCAGTACATTGCCCATGAATAGCTCATTTACTTCTGAGCCATTAAGATTTATTTTTTCGAGTGCTTTGCGTATGGCAATAGCACCTAATTCGGTAGCATGAACTTCTGAAAGTGCGCCTCCAAAACTTCCTATCGGTGTACGAACCGCAGAAACGATATATACTTCTTTTGTCATATAGTATGATTGATTTTTAAACGATGCACAAAATTAAGCTTTTTAAAATGACGAGATATAAATAAAGCTCAGAAATAAGCTAACCTATTGAAGCCGGAATAAACAGATAAATAATGCGTTTAGATACGGAACAGCACACCTTTGATTGTTTGAATGAAAGCGCTATATTTGTTCACTTAATGGATTAATTATGAAGAAAGCGATATTCTATACAGCTGTGGCTTTGTTTTTTGTCTCTTTAGGTACATCTTTTATACTAAATAAATATGTAGCTCATCATACGCTAGATTCTGACAGACAGGATGAAGGTGAAGATGCACAAGAATATTATAAATGGCAACTTAAGCGTTTAGCTGATCCTGCTACGGGAAGGATACCCGATAATATACGTGTTACTGAGCTTGCTTATGCAAGTACACTTCCTTCGGATGAAAACCTGCCGAACGACAGGGTAATGTCGAGCAACTGGTCATCCAGAGGATGTTGGAATATAGGTGGCAGAACACGTGCTTTTGCTGCAGATATATCAAACGAAGGTACCTTGTTGGCAGGTTCTTGCTCGGGTGGAATGTGGCGCAGCACGGATACAGGTAAATCATGGACAATGGTTACACCTTTGGCAATAGAGCAGGGAGTGTCTTGTCTGGCACAGGATGTGCGCCCAGGACATACCAATGTATGGTATTATGGTTCCGGCGAGGCTTTTGGCGCTTCTGCAAGTGGTGGTGGTAATAATGCCTATTTTTTTGGCAGTGGTGCGTATCGTTCTCTTGATAATGGCGTAACGTGGAAGCCTTTGCCTAAAACAACAAATACCTCCAATGAATTTTCAACTCCGTGGCAATTTATCTGGAATATGGCTATTGATCCTACCGCGCTTAATAACCAGAGTATTGTTTATGCTGCCGCTATTGGAACCTTATACCGAAGTGTGGATACAGGCAATACCTGGACAACAGTATTGGGAGGGGATTTAAGTGACTTCTCCTATTTTGGAGATGTGCAGGTTTCCGATTCAGGTATCGTTTATGCTACACTCAGCAGCGAAGGGTCCCAACCCGGCATTTGGCGTTCTCCTGACGGGATAACGTATACAAATATAATACCTGCTGGTTTTCCAACTACTTATAAACGGGTGGTAATAGGTATATCTCATAAAGATCCTAAGCAAGTATACTTTCTTGTTAACACTTCTACTGGTTTTGGTATACCCGATACTAACTTTCTCGGCCAGGTAGAATGGAATGCTTTGTGGAAGTATAAATATATTTCGGGCGATGGCAGTGGTGCAGGCGGGATATGGTATGATCTTTCTGCTAACCTTCCTTCGAGAGGGGGGCTATTTGATAAGTATAATTCCCAGGGGTCTTACGATATGGTGATCAGGGTTCTGCCAACGGATACTTCAACTGTATTTATAGGGGGAACAGATGTATTCAGATCTACAACCGGCTTTTTTGATACTTCGCACAGTGTACATATAGGTGGTTATGGTGTAGGAACCACCCTGCCGGATATTAAGAGGTATCCTAACCATCACCCGGATCAGCATGTTATCTTTTTTTCAAGCAACAACGCATACAGAATGTATTCGGGTTGTGATGGTGGAATATTTAAAACATACAATGACACAGCCAAAAATGTTTCATGGACACCACTTAATAATGGGTATATAACAACCATGTTCTATGCGGTTTCATCCGATCATAACCGCCCGGGTGGAAATGTTTTAATAGCAGGTGCACAGGATAACAACAGTGTATTTGACAATTCCTTATTGCAAACAAATCCATGGACCATACCTCTTTTTGGTGATGGTGCATATTGCTATATTGAGGATAGCAGCAAAGTATTTTATTATTCATCTGAGCAGGGTAAGATGTTTAAAATGCAAATGGATACCGTTACCGGCACCGTAAGTGGCTTCAGGCGTATAGACCCCATCGGAGCTAAAGGTTACGAGTTTGTTAATCCATATGTGATAGACCCAAACAACAACTACATAATGTATATGTCCGCCGGTAAGTATTTATGGAGGAACAATAATTTGTCGGTGATACCTTTTACCAATCTTCCTTCTTCATCAAATATTTTTACCTGCACATCTTCTTCACCAGGTAAAGCAAAACTTATAGAGGCATTACTGACAAAAGGGTTAGGATAAACATTCAGGTTGTCTTTTACATTTTGTGCCTGTACTTCATTTATTGTAGCAATTTGACTAACGCTGGTTATATTATTTGTGTAAATACCATGACCATGAGTTGCCACTGATACCAGGCCATCTGAAGGCCTTACATCTACCATATCGCAAACTGTATTGCCAATAGTACCGGCTGATTGTTGCACCCAAATGGTAGAGCCACCTTTAAGATTATTGGTAGCGTACAATCCTGTGCTGGCGCCCAGCCAGTATACGGTATCGCCGGATGGCAGGTGTTGTATAGCAACCCATCTTGCCGATGGACCACTATTTGCCACCGCAAGGTTACCGCCTATGGCAGTCCATGAAACACCTCCATTGCTACTATGATAAATATTAGAAGGTGCAGAATTGTAACTGGAAAAAACCACTATTATATTGTTAGCGCTGTCCGGATCTACTGCTATACAATTAATATATCCTCCTAATGGGAATTTGTTCTTCCCTGTAACAGTAGAAGAAATATCCTTTGGAACCGGAGAACCCAAATTGGCATTGTTTATACGGAATAAGTGCCCCTGGTCACTTCCGAAGTATACTAT
>Ga0206879_1196_pt1 | contig 12063 bp, 9 predicted proteins | sample Alteio_BWOrgCont_5_FD_152897 | JGI IMG/M metagenome (GOLD analysis project Ga0206879, IMG submission 152897) | Enriched cells from forest soil in Barre Woods Harvard Forest LTER site, Petersham, Massachusetts, United States -... | ecosystem: Environmental > Terrestrial > Soil > Temperate forest > O... | reverse complement strand
AATAAAATTGCTCCGAAAAGTGCCTTAAGGGGTGATGTTAAAAAAACAGATCTTTTTAACCCGGAGAGGGATAGGTTAAAATAAGCAGTAAATAGGGGCTAGCTTTTTAATATGTTTTGGTGATAAATCCATTAGCTATATATGTATTCCCTATGTCAATTTTTAGAATAGTGTAGGTGTCGAATACTCCCTCCGTTTTATTTAAATGAGTTACTTTTTCATATTCCACTTTCTTCAATTTGTCATTCCAGGTCATTACTTCCAGGTTATTAATAATTGAGTTTGTGTCCAAGTTTTGTAAAATTTTGTGTATGGAAGTGAACCCATAATTTTTAAAATTAAGTGGGTGATCAATAGTAAGCTCAATGGTTTTTGTTGCGGTGGACAGTTTATACAAGGACAGATGTTTTTGGGTGGTTACTAATTTCACCTTAGAAATTGAGGTTTTGCCGGTTTCCAGATCTACAGTTAAAATATCACTCTCGTTTTTAAGGTTTGGTATTGAAATCAGGTCTTCGTTCCCATTTATAAAAGTGTGATCGGAGAAACAGCATCCTGTATTTTGAACTTCAGAAATACAAACATCGTCCCATTTTGCACCCTTATATATATCCACTATTTCAAATTTGTAAATATTGGTGTCCATTGCTGCATGTTCATCATCTTCGGGTAATTCAAAACGTTGGTCACCCATTTCATCAGTTAATGCAAGCAGGCATATAGGTTTATTGTTTTTATAAACTTTAAATGTTTTTACTCTTGAGTTATTTAACCAGTTTTGGGGTGATGACTGGTATCCATTGTAAATATGATTTACCCGAATTGACCTTATTTCAAACCATTCGCCTATTCCTTTTCCTCCGGCAACCCAAGCTGTCATCGGATCTTCGTCATTTAAATTTTTAATGCTATAATCATGGCTGCCTTGCTGGGCAAGCGTTGATGAGGCTTTTGTAGGTGTAAGCCCCATATCACAATCATCATAAAAAAACCCCGGGCCATTCGGATCAGTGTCTTTTTTTTCTTGAGCCCAATCTATATTTTGACCTTGTCCGCCAACAGCTTTTATAGTTGGCAGTTGTCCGAATACCGATGAAGTGAAAGGTATTAATAAGAATAAGTATTTAAGGGTGCGGGGTATTAATTGCATAGTAAGAATGAGTGTTTCTATTAAAACAAATATAAAGGTTTTTACATGTGCAGGATGAGCATAAAGCATGAGAAAAGGTTACTGATTTTGCCCATAAGCCACTTTCCATATTTAACATGGTATATAGTAATTATACCTAAGTATAAATACCTATGTAAGCCCAGCTAATTTTAGGTATTTATGCCTATTTTTTGTAAGAACGTAATACATATTTTTGTTTAGATAGATGATGTATTACAACCGTTTATAAATTTTAATAACATGCAAAAAAAGTACTCAAACGATTTAATTAAACAAGTAAGAGCTATTGGCCTTTGGCAGTATATCTTTAATTTCTTTAAATACAAGGTGTCCTTTTATGTACTAGGTATAACTTTCATCTTGATGTGTTATGCAGATTGCACTTATGCCCAAACCCCGGACACCTCACTTTCTGCAGCTAATTTAAAAAAACTTAGTCTCGAGGATTTAATGAATATAGAAGTGACCTCTGTTTCAAAACGACCTGAAAAGTTAAATGAAGTTGCTTCAGCTGTGCAGGTTATTACAAGTGAAGATATAAGAAATGCAGGTGTTAAAACGCTTCCTGATGCACTAAAACTTGCCGCTAATTTGCAAGTGGCCCAGGTTAATTCGAGTCAATGGGCAATAAGTTCTCGGGGGTTTGATAATGTACTTGCTAATAAATTACTTGTTCTGATTGATGGACGTACCGTCTACACACCCATGTATGGTGGAGTATTTTGGGATGTTCAGAATGTTATGCTTGAAGACGTGGACCGTATCGAAGTTATCAGCGGGCCCGGAGGAACATTGTGGGGAGCAAATGCTGTTAATGGTGTAATAAATATCATTACAAAAAATTCTGCTAAAACGCAGGGCTTGTATGCCGAGGTAGCTTATGGCAATACTATGCCGGGTGAGGCAAGTTTGCGTTACGGAGGTACCATAACCAAAGGACTTACATATAGAGTGTATGCAACAGGTTATCAATTAGCTAATACTGTGGATACTAATGGTAAAAGTGCAAAAGACCAATGGCCCATAGGCCAGGCTGGGTTTCGTGCAGATTATGCCTCGGAAAAAGATCAGTTGAATTTGCAGGGAGATATTTATTATGGTCATCCTAACCCTACCGGAGATACAGTTGCAAATACGGCCAGCGGAAATAATATAATTGCAAACTGGAGTCATAAAATTTCTGAAAAAAATGACTTTCAACTCCAATTCTATTATGATGATACATGGCGCGACTATGGAAATAATTTTACTGAAGATTTAAAGACGTATGATATAAATGGGCAGAACCGTTTTCAACTTGGTGAACGGAATATCATCACTTATGGTGGAGAGGTTAGGGTAATGAATGATAAAGTAGCCGATTTACCGGGTTTTGGTTTTACTCCCGCTAATAAAATTCTTTATTTATATAGCGGACTTTTGCAGTACGAGCTCATTCTCATCAAAGATCGCTTACGATTTACCCTTGGTTCAAAATTAGAGCATAATAGTTATACCGGGCTTCAATATCAGCCTAATACAAGGCTTACATTTACCCCAAACAAGCAGCAAACCATTTGGGGCGCTGTTTCGCGAGCTGTTAGAAATCCTTCAAGAACGGATCGTGATTTTGCCATAGCAGTTTCTCCAAAATTTGTAATCCTGCAGGGTAGCGATAGCTTTCAATCTGAAACGGTAATTGCTTATGAGTTGGGTTGGCGTTTTCAACCGGTTAAAAAAGTATCTCTTTCCGTATCTACTTTTTATAATGTATACGATGATATTAGGAGTGCCGAACCACATTCTTCATCGTCAGAATACCCTATAACATTAGGGAATGCTGTAGCAGGTGAAACTTACGGAGGCGAATTTTATGCAAATGCCCAGGTAACCAAATGGTGGAGCCTTCGGGGCGGTTATACACTCCTGAGAAAGACCCTAAGGGTAAAACCGGATATGATCGATTTAAATCATGCAACTGCCGAAAGCGACGACCCGGAACATCAGTTTTTAATACAGTCAAATATTAAACTTCCATATCATTTTCAATTTGGAACGGTAGTGCGCTATGTAAGTGAATTACCTAACCCTGTTGTACAGGCTTATACCGATTTGGATTTAAGACTTGCATGTAGTGTAACTAAATTTTTGGAGTTAAGTGTTGTCGGGCAAAACTTACTGCATGAATATCACATAGAGTTCATAGCTACTACGCCTATTCGGGAGATGGAAAGAACTATATATGGAAAGATCACATGTCATTTCTGAGAAAGAAGAGTAAAGAATTTTTTTTATTAATTTTATTTGCTCCGTTATTTTTGTCCGCTCAAGTTTCTACCTCAGAGTATCAAGTAAAGGCTGCATTTCTTTTTAATTTTACTCAATTTGTTGAGTGGCCTGAGAGTAGTTTTTCTAACTCACAAATTCCTGCTGTAATAGGGATCTTAGGGAAGGACCCCTTTGGCAATTATCTGCAAGATATGATTGCGGGCGAAGCTATCAATCATCATCCATTGCTCATTAAGCACTTTTCAAGTGTAGAAGAAGTTGCCAATTGTCATATTGTGTTCATTAACATAAGTGACAAGAAAACTCTTCAAGCCATAATTGATAAATTAAAGGGCAAGACAATACTTACAGTAAGTGATGCCAGTCGATTCTCAAAACTGGGAGGAATGATACAGTTATCTACCAGGGATGATAAAGTAACTATTGAAATTAATCTTAATGCAATAAAAGCAGAAAATCTTGTAGTAAGTTCCAAGCTTCTTAAGCTGAGCCAAATAGTTTCTACAGATAATAAATAAACAAATGGCTGTAAAAAAGAAATCCATACAAAACAAGTTGATGCGGGTGATAATGCTTGTAAGCGGTATTGCGGTGCTTATAACATGCCTTGCATTTTTTTCTTATGAATTTTATTCTTTCCGCGAAAGAACATTGCAAAAAATATCGACCTATGGTGAGATAATTGCCGAAAACAGCACTGCTGCTCTTGCGTTTGAGAACAAAAGCGATGCCGAAGAAATATTAAATGCCTTAAAGGCTGAAAAGGACATAGAATTGGCAGTTCTTTATGATTCAAAAGGCAATTATTTTTGTAGCTATTCTCTCACAGGTAATTTAATGGAGCATCCTCTAAAACCAGGAAATCAAGGTTATTACTTTACAAAGTCTTCTGCCGAAGGATTTCAACCGATTATTGAAAACACCAGGCAGGTAGGAACACTTTTTCTTAAATTCGATTTGAATTCGATTTACAGCCGTTTTAGGCTATACAGTATAATTGTAATTATAATACTCTGCGTTTCCTTTTTAATTTCCTTTTTATTATCGAGGGTACTTCAAAAAGTAATATCTAAACCTATTATAGCTTTAGAAAAAACTGCAATAGCCATATCTGAGCGAAAGGACTATTCAGTTCGTGCTGTAAAGTTGAGTAACGATGAAGTTGGTTCTTTGACGGATGCTTTTAATTTAATGCTGATTCAAATTCAAAGACAAACAAAAACTTTAAATGAATTTAACCAAAACCTTGAACAAAAGGTTAAAGAGCGAACCAAAGAACTGGAAGAAGCAAATAAAGAACTTGAGTCATTCTCTTATTCTGTATCACATGATCTAAGAGCTCCTGTAAGATCTATTAATGGCTATATGAATATTTTCATGGAAGACTATGCTGGCCAGTTGGATGAGGAGGGCAAAGCACTTTTAAATACCGTTTTAAAAAGTGGAGTAAAGATGGGATCATTAATTGATGATTTGCTCGCATTTTCCAAATTAGGAAGAAAGGCATTGATTAAGGCGGAGTTAGTAATGAAGGACCTTGTTCTTTTTATATGGGATGATATTTCTAAAACGGAGGGTGACAGGGATATTGAATGTATTTTTGAGCGATTACCTAACGCTTTTGCAGAAAGAGCAATGATCAGCCAGGTATGGGTTAACCTTATTTCAAATGCTTTAAAATACAGCAAAAATAAAAGCAAGACTATTATTGAGATTTCCGGCGAGCAAAAAGACAATGAAGTTATTTATAGTATAAAGGACAATGGTTCAGGATTTGACATGCGGTATTACAACAAGTTATTTGGTGTTTTTCAACGACTCCATTCCGCAGAAGAGTTTGAAGGTACAGGTGTTGGCCTGGCAATTGTAGAAAGGATAATTAAAAAACACGGCGGCAGAATATGGGCTGAGAGCGAGGTAGATAAAGGCGCTACATTTTATTTTTCACTTCCTCTGCGGTAGCCTCTGGTACCCAAAAATAGGGTTAACTAATATTCCGGGTTAATCTATGACTACTTTAATGTCTAATCATGATCTTTCCCGATCGTATGTCATTCTTATATATGGTATATGCAGATAGCTTGTAATAAGTTATCTGTAGGGATGCCTGCATGGTAAATTTTTAGATTTATCAATGTAAGGGAGTATTGATGATATAACATAATCTATTTGATTATCAGTAATTTATGATCTTGTACATGGTTTTGTATAGGTCAATTATTTCCTAAAACTTAGTTGCTGTTATAGTTTTGAATTGTCAACGACGTTCTGAACTAATAATTAATCTTAAAATACATCATTATGAAAACAACAACTAAAAGCAACCTGGTAAAAACGCTTCATATTGTTGCAGCGTTTATTATTTCAAAAGGCCCCTCTGTTCACGAGACTGCCAAAATCAATAATGCGAAACAGGCAAGTTCAATTAGTGCAGATGGAGGATCATATGAAAATGAAGAAAGGGTAAGGCACACTACAGAACGTGATTTAGGGTATAGGTATAGCGGAACATTTTTTAGGTGTTAGTGTAGAATCAAATTAAGAATCATTTAAGTATTTTTTAGCCACTTTTTATTACGTCTTCAATAATTTCTAAACTATAATCGTATTATGAAACAAGAACAAATAAATAAAAACCGAAAGGTTATAAAGTTTTACTCCAGATTATATAGTACTTACATTTTTTCTTACAATAAACCTAAAACGTTTTAGTAAACAATAAATAATGACAATAAATCAAATTAATAACCCTGTAAATTTAAACACAATGAAAACACTAACATTATTCTTCGCAATTTTCTTCAGTTACCTGTTTACAAATGGCCAAAATCCAACATGGGAATGGGCTGCCAGCGGTGGCGGCGGTAAATGGGCTTATGGCTGTGGCGTAGCTATTAAAGGCAGTGATCTTTACCTGGGCGGCAGGTATGGCGGTTCTTGTGCATTTGGAATCCACTCAGTTACTGGTACTGCCCAAAACAATGAATTTCATGGCAAGTTTGATACATCAGGCTTAGCTAATTGTACATGGTTAAAAGCAGATAATTTTTCCACAACTACCGGAGATGAAGATTATGCCGATGACTTAGCAATAGACAGGCATGAAAACAATTATATTGTAGGTGTTGTTAATGGTAATGTAAATAGTTCTAACGGTTGGTTTGTAGATAAATACAATAGTGCAGGTGTATTAAGATGGTCTAGAAATCCGGCAAATGTTGCTGGAGTAACACAAAGCACACAGATGCCTACTGCTTATGGAGTATGTGCCGATTATTCAAGCGATTCTGATAATATATATATAGTAGGGCAGTTTACTAAACAGGTAGTTATACCGGGTGAATCTGGCAACATAACGTTAACTGCAGTATCTGCAAGTGATGATATTTTTCTTGCGAAACTGGATAGCAATGGAAAAGCAATCTGGGCAGTTAGTGCAGGTGGTTCCAACTACGATGGAGGCAGAAGTGTAACAGTTGACCGCGAAGGTAATCCATACATCTGCGGATCGTATAACGGAACAGCAACCTTTGGAACTGGTGCCGGAGCTATTACAACCCCAGCATCTTCTGGTTCTGGCTTTGGTAGCTTTTTTGTTGCTAAATATGATAAATCCGGAAACCCAATTTGGGTGCAAACATCGACTAATACTGGTTTCTCAGGTTCTGGTACCAATCGGTTTTGGCAAGGTCAAAATATGACCGTTGATTCTTGCGGAAATTCTTATGTAACAGGTACTTTTTATATCACAGCACAATTCGGTTCTTTTACACTTAACGATTTAAGTGGCGGCGGTGGAAGTGTATTTGTAGCTAAATTAAATGTTAATGGTACATGGGAATGGGCTAAAAGTGCAGGAGGTAGCGGTGGAGATGGTGGAGCAACTGTAAGACTTGATAAATACAGTGATGTATATGTATGCGGTACTATAGGTTCTACTAATGCCTTCTTCGATACAATACCTGCCCCACGTTATGGAAGCTCAAGTATGTTCGTGGCTAAGTTTGCCAACGGCAACGGAGCTTGCCAATGGGTTAAAACTCAGGATGCGGGTAGCACAGGCAGCAGTAGTGCTCAGGGATTAGCTATAGATCAAGCTACCGGTTACGTATATGTAAGCGGCAGTGTAAATGGCAACAGCAAATTCGGAATAAGCAATATTACATCAGCAGCCGCAGGCAATATTTTATTAGTTAAACTGGATACTATTGCCAGGCGTGCCATACTACCGGTAGTAAGTGCTACGTATTGCCCGGGCGAAACAGTAAAACTTCCTTATACTATTATGGGTACTTTCAATAGCACTAATAGTTTTACCGCGCAGCTTTCTGATGCAAATGGCAGCTTTGCTAATCCTGTACAAATTGGCGATACTGCTTTAAAAACAAGTGGATTCATTACAATTACTATTCCTGCGGGTACTGCGCCTGGTTCCAATTATTTAATTCGTGTGGTATCCTCCAGTCCTTCTACCAGCAGCTACGCTAGCGGATGCGGCTTCCCGGGTGCATATACCAATAACTTTTATGTTACCATTAGTAATAATGTAGTAAACCTGGCCGTAACGCCTGCAAACCCAAGTGTATGTCCAGGTTCATCTGTTACGCTAAAGGCTACCGGAGGAACCACCTACGGATGGACAGGTACAGCAGATGTTACCGATTCATTAGTGGTCAGTCCTACCTCTAATACTACATATACCCTAACCGGAAGCAATGGATTATGTTCAGGTATGGTTACTACAACAGTAATTGTAAACCAAACTCCTACGGTTAATGTAAGCACTGCGCAAAACATCTGCATAGGTTCATCAACGCCCTTAACAGCATCAGGCGGTACAACCTATACATGGACACCAAATACATTTATCAGTTCAAATACTGTTGCGAGCCCTGTGGTTAACCCACCAGCTACAACCGTATATACGGTTACTGCTTCTAATGGTAATTGCAGTGCAAGCAATAATGTGCTGGTAACTGTTAATCCATTACCTACAGGCAATGCAATAGGTACAGCTACTGTTCTTATTGGTGAAAGCACCGCCCTGGGAGTAACGAATACAAATGCAACCGGAGGAATTACCTATAGCTGGACACCTACTACATCATTGAGTTGTACCACATGTGCTAACCCAATAGCAACACCAACCATAACTACAAACTATACTTTAGCTATATCAGATAATTCAGGTTGTTCAGATAGCAGTACGGTATTGGTTACGGTAAAGGAACTGTGTGGCCCTGTATATGTGCCAACAGCATTCTCACCTAATGGCGATGGAACTAACGACCTGTTTAAAGTTATGGGTAACTGTATTAAAGGTATGACCCTGGCCATTTATGACAGATGGGGTAACGCCGTGTACGAAAGCACAGACCCTAATGGTGTATGGAACGGTACCTGGAAAGGACAAAACCTGAATACAGGTACATATGTCTATTCATTGGTAGTTACCGATGCAGACAACAATACTGTAAACAAAAAGGGTAATGTAACCTTGGTGAGATAAGTTTAATTGATCAACAGAGTTTAGTAAATGGATTCCCTGCAGGTAAAACTGTGGGGAATTCTTTTGTATATTAATTATTGAACGCTTATACTTTGGCTATTTGTTCCACTGCCACCTGACCCATTGGCGGTAAGTGTAACAGTATATGTTCCCGTAGAGCTATATGTATGAGATGGCGAAGTTTGGGTAGAGCCTGAACCGTCACCAAAACTCCAAGTATAGGAAGAGGCATTAGATGATGTGTTAGTAAAGTTAACTGCTCCTAAACCATTTTGACTGTATGTAAAGTTAGGATTAGCTGCCTTCTGACAAGAAATTGCGAATACACTAAAAAGAATAATTGTACCGAGTAAGATCTTTACATTTTTCATTTTGAGCAGTTTAATTTGATTATTGCACAAAAGTGAGGGTACCACCAGTATGGCGTGTTACATATTTATCAGAATATGTTACAGATTTCACATCGCGTTGCAAAGCCTTTTTCTTGTGTTAGCTTTTACTGTTTCACTATCAAGGTCATTTAGGAAAGAAATAAACTCGGGATTTAATTCTACCCTGAAATAGGCTACAATTAGAATTATAGTCTTTATTCAAATAAGGATCATTTTTGAGTTATTCTACACTTTTCGTCATTTATACGTCATTTAATAACAAGAAAAAAGCCATAAACTACTGATATTTAGTAGAATATGGCTTTTAATTGGTAGCCCGTAGGGCTACACAACCCCATTTGTTGGTATGCTAAATAAGCCTTAAAACCCTTTAAAATATGTGTTTGTTTGTTTTTGGTTATTTGATGTATTCTCTTGTTTTCACACTTATTGTTACTCTATTGTTACTTTGAAAGATATATCTGTTATCTTTGTGAAAGCATTGTCAAACCAAAGGAAAGAATAAGAAGTTGAAGTAACAAAACTTTACAAAATGAGTGTAATATTAAGAAAAAGAAAAAATGAAGACGGTAGCACCTCACTACTGTTAGATATATACCATAATGGTAAAAGAAGCTATGAGTTCTTAAAAGAACTAAAGCTTATGAAGGTTACAACACCGCTTGATAGGGTAGAGAACAAAGACCGCCTTAAATTGGCAGAACAGATTAAAAATAAACGTGAACAGCAGTTACAGGGTGATGACTATGAAATTACCCCTGCTTTTAAAAAGGGTGTTGACTTTATACAGTATTTTGATAATTATCTAACCATTTATAACAAGAAAGACAAACGGGTTATTAATGGTTGCTTTGGCAAGTTTAAAGAGTTTATGCAAGAAAAGGGTATAAAGTCCCTAACTACAAAGCAGGTAGATGAGAACCTTGTTATTGAGTTCAAGGATTTTTTAGAGGATACCCTCAACGGTGAAACCCCAGCCAATTATTTTAAGAAGTTTAAACGGGTGCTGCAATATGCAGTAAAACAAAAGGTAATAAGTTTTAATCCCGCACTTGATGTTTCGGTAAAACGAAATGAGAGTATTAAGAAAGACATATTGAGCTTTGACGAAATAAGGCTATTGGCAGCTACACAGGTAACGAATGAACAGGTAAAGAAAGCCTTTTTGTTTTCGTGTTATACAGGGTTAAGGTTTTGCGATATAATCCAACTTAAATGGAAACATATACAGGGCCACATGGTCAATATAATGCAACAAAAGACATCAAAACCTGTGAGTATTGATATACATGAAAACGCGAAGCCTCTATTAGGTAAGAGAGGCAAGCCTGATGAATTGGTTTTTATGCTACCTTCTCATAATGCCTGTTTAAAGAATCTTACTACATGGTGCAAGAAAGCAGGGGTCGATAAAAAGATAACATGGCATTGCGCCCGACATTCATTTGCCACGAACATCATTTTTTACGGTAGTGATGTAAATAGTGCGAGTTCGTTACTTGGTCATAGTTCCTTAACCTATACCCAAAGATATATTAGGGTAGTAGCCTCACTAAAAGAAAAGGCAATTGCTAATTTGCCTCGTATAGATATGTCTGTTTAGGGATAAATGTAAAAATGATTATTAATTTTTTATATTTGTTAGTGTAAACGAATAAAAACCAATTAAAACTAAACAACATGAAAGCATCTAAAACAATAGGACTTATTGGAGGGATTTTGGTATTTGTCGGCGGATTTTTTAAAGTATCACATTATCCCGGGGCTAGTATAATGTTAATAATAGGTCAGTTATTGCTTACTATTTTTCTCATTACATGGGTAATGAACGCCACTAAGAATGCTACAAGTGCAAAGGAGAAAAATGCGCTTATCTTTTTAGGGGTTGTTTTATTGTTTGCATTAGTTGGTTCTATTTTTAAAATACAACACTATCCTGGAGCATTTATTATGCTTATGGCTCACTTTGCGTTAACTATTATACTTATACCTGTTTACCTTATATATGTTAATTCGGAACAGGATAAGAACAAGGGTTATATGCGCCTTGCTTTTCTGGTAGCGTATATGGCTATTACAGGCTTGTTTTTGGCAGTGGGTGGTGTTAGCAAGGTAGTACTTAATGGATATGTAACTCTTGACAGGTCTATATTGGCCATGACTGAAAACACAAGTAAGCATAATGCAGTTATGTATGCAACGGCTTCTGCCGATTCTGCTAAGACGATAGATAAAATAAAGAAGGTTAAAGATCTTTCTGATGGACTTAGCCAATACATTTCGCAGTTAAAAGTAACATTGCTCAATGCAGTAAATGAGGATAGTACAGGCAAGGCTAACGATGCAGATGCTTTAATGCACCTAGGGCCTAAAGATAATTTTGATGTTCCAAACCATATTCTTATTAATGATGTTGCTGCCGAAGACGGATCAAAAGGAAAGGCTAATGAACTGAAGAATAAAATTACTGACTACAAAAAGCAACTGGAAGATCTTTTTGATGACAAAGCAAAAGCCGAAGTTGAAAGTTCTATAGGTCTTAAAACTGATGAGGTTAAGAACCTGGATGAAGACAGAATGGTATCATGGGAAAAGGGAACTTTTTATAATATGCCTGCCATATCTGACCTTGTAGTACTGGATCAATTGCAATATGAAACCCGCAATGCAGAAGGGGTTGCATTGTCTCATTTAATTTGGAGTAAGTAACCTGGGGTTAGTAT
>Ga0206879_1046_pt2 | contig 12082 bp, 20 predicted proteins | sample Alteio_BWOrgCont_5_FD_152897 | JGI IMG/M metagenome (GOLD analysis project Ga0206879, IMG submission 152897) | Enriched cells from forest soil in Barre Woods Harvard Forest LTER site, Petersham, Massachusetts, United States -... | ecosystem: Environmental > Terrestrial > Soil > Temperate forest > O... | reverse complement strand
AGGTTCAAAAGACGAGTTGGCGAAATATTACCAGGATACCTACATGGAGACAATTGAAGATATGTTTGGTTCAATTGAAAAATTAGAAATCGGCAATAAATTGGAAAACGTAGCTGGTTTTAGCTTGATTCATAGAAAAAGTGAAAATACTTACCTTCTGTTTACCAAAACTATTAGCGCCCTTAAAGCGGAATACAAAATCAAACCATTAAAGCATATAGGTGATAAATAAATCATGGACAAAGCATCTTACAAAACAGCATTTACTTTAATCATCGCTGATTTCAAAGAAATCCTTAGTTTCATTGAACCAGTAGAAGCTAATAAACCTACATATTCACACAGGATTTACGAGCTATTTTTAAGAACCTGCACAGAATTTGAAAGCTTATGCAAGGATATGCTTATTAAACAGAATTATCAGGGAAAGCCATCACCAAATAAATATGATGTTAACGATTATAAAACTCTGTACAATTCAAGAAAATTTCACAACATTGGATTATTATATTGGCATCCAAATGTTGAATTTATTGAGCCATTTAAAGATTGGAAAGAAAGCAAACCATTATCATGGTATCAATCATATAATAAGGTCAAACACAATAGAAATAATGAATTTCACAGGGCGAATCTTAATAATTTAATTTTTAGTGTTGCAGGATTATTTACCCTAATCCAAATCAACGGATGCTTTCAGGAAAACCAAAGCATTGGATTTAAAATGCAGGGCAACTTGTCGGTAGTAAATTACTATGATTATTTGCATTCAATCAAGAGAGGTTAATAGAAGTGTATCAGACATCCACCATAAGCACGAAATCCAAGTCCGACCTCTCAACCAACGGCTTCACCACCATTCCCAATATCTATTCCACCGCAGACATCGCCCAAATCGGGAATGCCATAAAAAAGGCGGATACCTCCAAGCCCAACTTCCGTAAGACTGCTGGACTTTTCGCTGTCCGACAATTTCTGCGGGAAATTCCCGCCTCTGTTCCGCTCATATTTACCGACAAACTGAAAAGTGTCGTTGGGGAACTCTTCGGAACTGACTATTTCGTTGTGAAGTCCATATACTTTGATAAGCCCGAAGAATCCAATTGGGCTGTTAGCTGGCATCAGGATTTAACGATTTCGGTAGATAAACGAGCTGACATTGTAGGATTTAGCCACTGGACAGCCAAGGAAGGTCAAGTTGCCGTTCAGCCTCCTGTCAGCATTTTACAGAATATTTTCACTGTCAGAATTCATTTGGACGATACGGATGAAAACAACGGAGCCCTGAAAGTTGTTCCGAGGTCACAGGCAGGAATTTACCGTCCTGAAACGATAGATTGGGAAACAGAAAAGGAAACCGTCTGCAAAGTAAAGGCTGGCGGAGTAATGGTAATGAGTCCGCTCCTGCTCCACAGTTCTTCAAAGACAACCAATAACAATAGGAGACGGGTAATTCACATTGAATTTTCAAATCAGGACTTGCCGAAAGGAATGACATGGGACGAAAGAATTAATGTATGATAGAACACAAAGGAAATATTTTATCAATTGATGGTTCCAAAGTGAGTTTTGACTATCCCATTGAGAAAACGCTTGAAATTAAAAATGCAGTTATAGTTTTATTGGAAAGTCCAATTGGAAAAGTATTTAATAAAAATATTTTTGCGATAAATAAATCAGCTAAAATATTGTGGCAAGTGAAAGAAAAGGATTTATACCCTGGCGGGCTAAAAGATTGTCCGTTTGTTGATATAGTTATAAATGAAGAAGACCAACTGGTTTTGTTTAATTGGTGTAGCTTGGCTTACATTGTTAATCCTGAAACGGGTGAGGTCTTAAAAGAATATGAAACTCGGTGACTGAATGAAATCAATTCTGAAAATAATCGTGACCAACTGGATACACATGGTTGGTTTTTATGTAACCACATATTTGAGCCTCATCCTTTTCAGACTGATTGGACTTGAAACGACAGACAGTTGGTTCAGCACACTATTAACAAGTTTTTTAACAATTCCACTGTTATATCTCGTCTATGGATTAAAAATAATCGCTGAGTTTTATGGAGTAATCATACTCCTTGATTTAATCGGATTCAGCATTTTTAAAAACAGGGTAAAAAAAATCCTGTTTTTTGAAACAATATTAATTACGCCACCATTTATTGCTTGGGCTTTTGAATATCAGTATTGGCTTTGGATTACATTGTCTATTTCATTGGGCGTAACCCAATATATCAGAATATGGCGAATTGAAAGAATAAATCAACAAGGATTGAAAAATTAAAATGAAAAGTCAGATGTATTTTTTCAATAAGTAAATGCAATTTAATTTTAAAGTGCAAAGAAATCTGGCCGTCTTTACCACCAAACAGGTGTTAGAAGACACAAGCGACCCTTTTAAAGACGTTAAAACAAAAGCATGGTAGAAAACAGCATAGAATTAAGTAAGCAAAGTAGTATGTACACTTTTCACATCGTCAAGGCAAAACATAATTCATTCGTAAGAAGTATTTTATTGGCATGTTTAGTCATCCTGTTACTTGGTGGATTTCCTTTTTGCATTATTCCAATATTTGATTTTCTTAAAACCCAGAGCGATAATCTTTATATTTTAACTTCACTTGGCCTTATGATTGTGTTTTTGGGTGTATTAATTATGTACTGGATATATTCACAATTTATTGGTAAAACATATTTTATTGGAACTGCTGAATTTACCGACCATGAATTAAATATTATGACAAAAGAAATGAATAAACAAATTGCGTTTAAAGAAATTCGTATAATTAAATTGAAGAGGGGAACAGGACTTGGGGGATACACTTCAAATACAATGTACAATACTTATTTAGTTTCCATTATTCTAAAAGCTGAAAAGTCCATCAATTTACACATAACTAATGAATGGTTCAAGGATGGGATTAAACAAAAGAAAAATATCTGGAATAAAAAATATTAATCTGTTTGACTTGTTAGAAAAGAACAAAATACAACATGAATTTGATAGCCATTTAAAAAAGGCTGAATGGCTGATAGAATAAAATGACCTCCCCAAAATCCCTCATAGCTTCTACGTTCTTAACAATTTTAGGACTTTGGGGATGTGGAGGTCTTGCCCCCTCAAATTTTGTTAGTGCTAAATATTATGGGTCTTTTTCCCCTTCTGATACCATCCAGCATCCATTCATCAACGTTGATATGAAAACGCTTAATTCACTTTTCTGCAACATTAAAAAATCAGAGGGATATTTGCCAAAAGGAGCATCTAAATACATTTTAATGAATACGACAAAAAACAAACAAATTATACTTCAAATAATTGCAGGTCGCCCACATCCAATAAGGATAGTGAATAAAGACATTTTTAAAGATAAATGGTACGAATTCAAAGATAGCAGTAGCATTAAGCAATGGAATGAATTACTTGCAGGCTGGAAGAGTCAACTTGAAGCGGAAAATAATATGCCAACAGAAAAATAGAAATGAAACAAAAATTCCTCATATACTTTGCTCTGCTATATTCAATTACCTGTTGGGGACAGGACAGCCTGCATTTCATTAACAAATATGAGGATACAACCGTTGTCTTCATTGTTTCTTTTAACGATTATAAAGTTCAATTGAAAATGGAATTTTCTGATACGGATAGAATTTACAACCAATGTATATCCTATCTAACAGAATATGTCAAGAATGGGTTGGAAGTTACCAGGGATTATGAATTTAAACGGGGTTGCCAGGCAAATTACAAGATAAGACACTTCACACAGAAATATCCTATTTTATTTGAAAAATGCCTCTTTGATTTACTCATGGATAAAAAACTTGAAATAAAAGACTGCAACAAGACATACAAATACAATGACATTGAAATTACAGAAGAACCTTATTACCGATGCCATAACATAAACGATATAATTACTGAAATTGATTACGTCTTGAAATCAAAAGTAAATGGACAGCGATTAACAACTATTACAAAAACCTATCTTGAAGAAGCATTCAAATCACATGATTGTTTTTAAAATGAAACCCATAGCCCTCAAATTCTGCCTGTACCTCCTTTTGTTTACAGTTTCGGTGAGGTGTTGGGGGCAATTCAGGTCTGAATACGGAAAAGATACCGTTCTCATCAAAAAAGATAACAAAACGATTAAAGGAATAACTGTAAAGCATAAAAAGGAGGGACTGTGGTTTTCGTATGACGGAGATGGCAGGGTTACGTCAAAAGGAAATTACGTAAAAGATGTTCAACAAGGCAGTTGGACTTATTGGATATTCCAATCTGCAACTGACACTCTTGTAACAACTGGCTCATATTTCAACGGAGATGAAGTCGGACTTTGGACAAAACAAATTAATCGGTTAGGGAAAATTGTTTACAAACACACGAAGGAATATTTTCCAAATAATAAAATGAAAATATTATTTTATCAAAATGGAAATATAGAAAGGGAATTTTACTACACAGATAAAAAGCCGTCAGATACTTGGACAGAATACTTTTCAGATACGGGCAGAAAGAAATCAGAATTTAGCCATAAGAACGGCGAAATTAATGGCAAAGCAACCCTTTGGTTTACATCAGGAAAAGTAATGGCAGAAGCCTTTTTTGATGATAATAAAAATGAAAGCATAAAGGTTTGGGATGAATATGGTATTTTGCAAAAGGACGACGGCTATAATCGCTTGAATTTTAATTTTCAATGGTCTGACATATATAATACACCCATCTGGTAAATATTTAAAGAATAAATGACCCTCAAATTACTCCCATACCTCTTGTTGCTTGCAGTTTCCTTGGATTGCTGGGGGCAAAATAAATCTGATACTGTAAAATCAATTGATTGCAGACTAAACCATACAGATTGGTGTTCAGGTGCAGGACTACCAAGTATTCTTTTTAAAGAAAATTCAACTGAATTGGTAAAAGAGAAGGCGGAAGATGAAGTTGCTTATATTAATGATGGCTACGAAACTCTAAGAGATTTGAGTTGTATCATTTTAAACAAAAAATTTGTCGTGGAAATATCAGCCTATGCAGACCGCAAGGAAAAAGATGCTCTCAAACTGTCAATTAAACGAGGAGAATTTGTAAAGGCGGAATTAATTAAAATGGGTGTTCCTGATAGTGTGATGATTGTTAAGAGTTACGGAAGCAAAAGCCCGTTCCTTTTGAGACAAGAAGGCTCTGGGGATGTTAGAAAGGCAATTACCAAAAGAGACAAGGAATTAGTTGCTTTACATAGCAGACGGGTAGAATTATCCGTATTAAGAATACTTGGTCATTCACAAGGAGATGAATAAAATAATGTCTAAACGATGAAATCCCTTAAACTACTGCCATTTTTATTGGTCTTTACAGCTTGCCATAATTCTAACAAGCCAATGCCAAAAGATTTTAATTTTAAATACTCATTTGGATATTTTGGTGACAATATCAATACTTTCGACTCAACATATACAACTGGAAAGAACACAGTTGGAGACACAACCGTAAAAGTTTATTTTACAAACAATGAAATGCAAAGGATTTACGGTGCAATGGTAAACGAGGACTATTGGAACCTACCCGAAACGTTTGCAAACAAAATAATGATACAACCATGTGAAGAATTTCATTTGGAAGTGACGGCTTTTGCGAAAAAGAAAAAGGTATCCTGTAACGGAGAAACTGAACTTACCAGTAAGGCAAAAAAATATTTTGCAATTCAGGATACCATTAAGAAAATCCTATTTTCAAAAAAAGACGTTAAAAATTTACCAACCGATAATCGAATGGCTTTATAGCTATGAGACTGAAATTCATTTTATACCTATCATTGCTGGCATCAATTAATTGCATCTCCCAGACTTCCTCCGAGAAAGCAATGTCCGTTTACGATTTTTCAGACTCCCTGGGATTAAGCAGGAAATGTTTTGTCGGAGTTGATATATTCTGCAAAAAGAAATTGAAAACAACTGTGATTGTAACCAACGAAAAAGGAACGAAGATTTCAGAATACACATTGAAGCCGAACCAGGCAACACAATACAGCCCAGACACATTGGCAAAAGGTGTTTACTATGTAAAGGCATATGATAAGAATGGCTTTGTTTGGGGAACTGAATTTGTGACCAAAGGATATATTAAAAGGTCAAATAAATGAAATCCGCCAAACTCATTATATTGCTGGCTACTGTTGGGATTATTGGAAACGTTGGGCTCTGCTGCTTTGGACAAAATCTCGTAAAAGACAAAATTGCAGTTGACTCCACGACCTTTTCAGGAAAATACAACGGGAATAATTTGCTTATTGGAATTGATAATCCAAAGGATTTCCTTACCTGTATTAAAGGCTTAACATTAAACGGAAAAATAATCCCATTGATTATTATTGAAGGTGTCGTTGAAATTCCGTTTGAAAAGAATGGACTGAAAATCGGTGATAATGTGTCCCTGACTGTTGTTTTCAGAAAAGGATGTCCTATCAAATGTCTCAATGAACAGGTTTTGCAGGGTTACGGTCAAAACCTTGTTATTAATGGCAGTTTTGAGGAATATACCAGCTGCACGGAAGGCATAAGTCAATTTAATTTTATGAAGGGATGGCGAAACCCAACAGCTGGAAGTCCTGATTATTTCAGCACCTGTATGAACTACGAGGACTCACAGGTACCAGATAATATGTCAGGGTATCAATTTCCCCACAGCGGTAAAGCCTATGCTGGAATTATTGCCAGAGTTCCATATCATCCACTTATTGAGCGAGACCAATTTATCAATGGTAATCGGGAATATATTGAAGGCGAATTTTTGAAACCCTTAGTTAAAGACAAACAATATTCTTATACAATGTATTTTTGTTTGGCAAGTGGCTCAAATGAATATTTAAACAAAATGGAAGTTTTGTTTTCGCCCAAACCTATACACTACGGAGGAGTGAATAATATAGATGCAGAGCCACAAATTAAATTTGACATTACAGACTTCACAGACACTCTTCAATGGAAAAGGCTTAATTATGTTTATACTGCAGACGGAGGAGAAAAGTATTTCATAATTGGTGTTTTTGCTGTGGATAAGAATTTGAAAATTGAAAAAAGAAAGGCAAATCCTGCAAAACACAATGGAGGTAAAATCGGAGCATATTATTTTATAGATGATGTTTCATTGGTTGATGTTTCAGATACAGGCAAGCAAACCGAAACTGCGATTAAACCAGTTCCTCCTGAAAGCAGTCCCAAAGAAGATTTTAACACAGCTACCGAAAAACCAGTCATTTTAAAAAACGTATTCTTTGAAACAGGGAAATCCACACTTTTGCCTACCTCCTATTCCGAGCTGGATTTACTTGTCGCCTATTTGAAGAAGAAAAGCCACAAAATAGAAATCAATGGACATACCGATAATGTCGGGAAAGAGGTTGATAATTTACACCTGTCAGAAGCGAGAGCCAAAGCTGTTTCGGATTATTTAATAAGTAAAGGCATTCTTGCGACAAGGATTTCCCACAAAGGGTTCGGAAGTACAGTCCCCATAGCAGGAAACGACACCGAGCAAGGTCGTCAACAAAACAGAAGAGTTGAATTTAAGTGCGAACAATACTGATTTTAGAAAAATACTGACAATTGAAACCCTTCAACTTTCAATATCTCAAACAACCACACGTAATCTACGCTTGCGTCTCGCTTCTAATATGTATGTATTTTATAAAAATAAACTTTGAAGAGTATACCGAACGCAGTTTTGGACGGACTACGGATTTTTCTTTGATGTATTCCTTTTCAGACAGGCAGGCCGTTTGGTATTCAATTGCCTACCTGATACCTGCAACGGGATTGTTGATTGCTGGAATTTATTCAATTTACAGAATGCAAAGAAAAAGGGTAATTGCCATTTCTGTTTTTATCGTGGTATTATTTCTCCTGCAAATATTGACGGACAGGTTTTTCTGGGAGCCACAGGGATAAATGCCAAAACCTCATTAACTCCCCCGTTTCTGCAGGCTCTTTCAATTTGGAGGAAACAATACGTACAGGCAAAGTGATGGTGGAAAGGTGGAAGGACTGAACAGGCGATTTATCGCAGGATTTTCACTGTAAACAAATTCTTATCGACATATCCAATCTTATTTTCTAAAACTCCTTTTCTTTCAACCCGAATTTTAGAGATAACATTTTGTTTATTAAAATATGTAGTCTTTGTTGTCAATAGAGTGCGTTGAATATTTTCAAACTGAATTTGTTGATAGTTGAAATCATCGTCATATTCAATTTCCGTCTTTTTGTAGGGTTCTTCAATGACAGATTTCTTGGTTCTTTTTGCTGTTCGTAAAATCCAGTTACCGTATTTGAATTCAGATTCTTTTACAAAAACAGTGTCCCCCTTAAGATATTCAGTCTCCGTCAAGTGGTTGGCATAATTGTCTGAATATCCCCATAGTTTCCTAATTTCTAAATTATTTGAATCAAATGTTATTCTTTCACGATAATTCAGAACCGTGTCACTGCCTTTTATATTAAAACATTTGTTGATTTTAACATTCCCAGAGTCTACGGTCTTAAAGAAGAAATTTTTGCTCGGAGGATAATCTTTCAAATCGCTAGCCGAAGGACAGTAAACAAACTTGCCTTTACGAATAACGAATTTGGAGGTATCCGACTTCTCATAACAGGACTTGTGGTTGACATAACATGTATAATCAGTGTAGTGATGGGTGAAAACCGTATCATTTTCAAATGAATAAAAAAAAACAACTTTTGAACCACCTCTCATTGATTCCTGGTATTTGATTTTAAACTTCTGTATTCCATGAGCCTTATAATTCATTATAATTTCGCCAATCTCCTTCTCCACGCACATATCAATACGGATTTGTCCTTTACAAATAAAGACGACAGCAAAAAGGATAACCGTAAAAACCTGCTTCATGGTAATAAAACTAAGGATTTTACCTGAAACGCCTTGTAGCAAATCCGTACCACCAGGAATTTACCCCACCTCCCCAGCCTCCTTCAGTTTCTTTTGATACAAAGAGTGCCGAAAAGGGTGTTTCTATTTCTTTAATAAAGTATTAATTTAGCCCCAACAAAAATCATGGCGTGATTTTCGTTTCAATAGGCGTTCAGTTCTGAAAAATGGACTGGACGTTTTTTGTTAAATAATTCAGTACCTTTCCTCAATGAAATCAACAAGTACAACCCTGATTCTATCGGCCCTTATTGTCTTCCTGCTGACAAGCTGTGTAACTTACCATGTAACAACTCAAAGTCTTTTGGAACAGTTTGTGGCAGTGCATCAAGAAATGAAACCCAACATCCCTGTTTTCCCATTGGTTTTTCTTCCAGGAGTGGTTGAAGGGAATGATTTAAAAAGGATAAAAGTCTTGGACAAGAAGGATTCTGTTCACTACATCTACGTAACCAACCGCACGGGAGTTCGCATTACAAAATTGGACTGCACCAAAACCACTTTCTATTTTGACACCATGATTATCAAGGACAGCACAATCACTGGCTGTAAAACTCATTTTGTGCCCTCCCATATCAAGCCCATTAAGCTTTCCAATATCAAAAAGATTGAAATTCAGGAATAAATCCTGGGAAATATAGGTTAAGCTTTAACGAAGTTTACAATTTGTTGTAACCTTGCCAATGCCCTTTCCGTTAAACCCACAGAAGGCGAGTGCGGAAGATATTTCAGACGGCAATGTGAAGTTGGAGAGTATTGAGGCAGACTGTCTGAAAGGGCGGTCTGCTTTTTTTATTCACCCAACTAAGACTCATCATTTTATTCTGTAAATTGGCTGAACGATGAGCATCAATAGAAAATACCTACTCTATTATTCAATTTGCACCGCCTCCCAGTTGCTGATTGTAATTTTATTCTACAAATGGACGCAATTTACAGCCCTTGCCTTAACAGCGTATGCCATCCTAACCTTTGGTTTGTTCATGGCACGCACTTTTTACACAACCTTTGAAATAATTCAATTTATAAAATTGAATCAGCCGAAACTGTTTGAAAAATATTCATTCAGATTTTTTAAATACAGACTGGCTTACAGCTGGATAATGACAGATAAGCAAATTCGTGATACATTTAATGACCAAGCAACAGGCTTTTATATTGAACACAGAATTGCCAAAAAATACTTTGTCATCACTTTTTTCACATTTCTGCTTTTTGCAATTATTGTAATAAGCAGTAATCCGCAACCTTGAAGGGTTAGGTAGGACGCACCATCTCCTTCCCCACAATCCCGTTAATCAACGCCAAAGCCTCCTTCTGAACAGTTTCAAAAACGCCAGCATCAAAAGAACCTGAAATTTGATTGAAAAGGGAAAGTAGCAGTTCGGCTTCTGGCAGTTTTTGTTCTTTGACCTGAAAATATGCGAGCTGGATTTGGTTTTGAAGCATTCTGGCGTGTGGAGCCGATGGATGAAGGGGTTTAATCTTTTCTGAGATGTTCAGCAAGTTGCCTCTGAGTACAGGCGAAATTTTAGTGGTCATCTTCCAATTCTTATTTCAGTAACATTCCCACTTCTTCTTTTAAAGCCATAGAATATGTGGTCAATTTTAATGTAGTGTTTTGCATTTTCCATATAATTCTCACGCCCTCCATCATCAAAATTGCCACTTGGATTAGAGTAGTGGATTTTACCTTCGGTCGTTGGAACGTTCAATGAGCTTAGTTTGGTAATTCCAATTGCTTCTCCTTTGTCGGTATGTCCCGCAAATGGAGGATAAAAAACAATTCCAGAAATCGTATCACCATTAGTTACAATATAAGTTATGCCGAGATACTTATAGCGGTAAAGCTTGTGTGTTCCCATAATGTGCATGCAATATCCGCCCATATCAGCAAACATTTTAATGTACTTAACCGAATCTAAATGAAATCCAGCTCCGTTTTCCTTTATTACATCTTGAATAACGGTTTTTCCGACCAACGTGTTTCCGTAGCTATGATTGCTAATGACTTTTGAAGATGGCTCATTCTGTGAGAAAAACTGTACGTCAATACCCACAGTCCAAACCAATATGAGCAAGCATCTTCTCATTCTATGGGGTTTTTAAAATAATGCTCTGAGATATTTAGTGTTCTTCGCTTGTTTGAATTTCTGCTTTATCCAAACCGATTTTCCATAAAACTCATCTGAATAATATTTGTTAATTATCGGGGTTGTTTTTAAAAGAATTAAACTGTTTCCATTTTTTACAAAGATTAGGTCATAATCCTGCTTTTCTATATCTCCTTTGAAATCAAGACCAACTTTGATTGTATCACCATTTTGTTTCCAATAACCTGTGTAAAATTGAACCTTTACTTTTCTGCTGTTTCTCTTGTTGGGAATATGTTCCTTACTGTCACAGGGTTGAATATGGCGACCCTTGGAATAATAATCTGTTTTTATTGATTCCAAATCCACAACATTGACCTCCATTAATTTTAAAGTCCATTCTTCCATCCAATCCTTTTGGGAAGTATCAATTTTACAGTAGAATTTTCCATTCTTAATCGGTTGAGCAAACGACTGTACATCTAACCCTAACAAAACTAATAATATCAGGCATCTTTTCATTCTTGTTGACTTATTGCAAAGATTTATTTCTCCGAATCTTGAATATTCTTAACTGATTTCAACCCTTGAATAAGCCATGTTCCCAATAAGGCGAACACAAATGCAATGAGCCAAAAAAAGAAAAACTGAAAGGCTTGTATTCCAAGTCCATAATCATTGATAAAAATCGTCTTGTCAATATGAAACATAACAGCCCAAAGACTATAAGGAAAAACAAAAGAAATAAATAGCTGTTTCCAGTATTTCTCTGAAAGCCTACTGAAAATGAACGGCACAATGAGCACTGTAATTGAGTACAGAAATATTGACTTGACCCAAAGCAATATTGAATTCCTCCCAATGCCAACGAAAAAAATAGTTATCGCCAGGTAGAGCAAAAATCCAATTATTACGATTTTACGGTACTTTTTCATTTCGTATTAATTCCCCGTTGGCACAATCGCTTCATTCTCCACCATAAGCATCACCGTTTTCTTCGGGGCTCTTGTAAGGTGCATCACTCCTTTTGAAAC
>Ga0206879_1195_pt1 | contig 12107 bp, 3 predicted proteins | sample Alteio_BWOrgCont_5_FD_152897 | JGI IMG/M metagenome (GOLD analysis project Ga0206879, IMG submission 152897) | Enriched cells from forest soil in Barre Woods Harvard Forest LTER site, Petersham, Massachusetts, United States -... | ecosystem: Environmental > Terrestrial > Soil > Temperate forest > O... | reverse complement strand
CATTGAGCTGGGCATCTATCAGATAACCGTAATTATTAAATGATGACGGTGCATTGATACCAAAAGCCGTCCCAGCTGTATTCCAGCCAGTGGAGGTGATTCCGGTCGGTTCAATCAGAAACATGGGTTTATTGGTTGTGGAATTTCCGGAAGTATACCAGCTTCCATCGAGCTTTACAGCCGGCTTGGAAGACGCACCGTTAGTAGATATATCAAGACCTGCGACAGGTGAGGTCGTACCAATCCCCACATTTCCTCCCGACTGAATCCGCATATTTTCCGAATTATCTGTCCTGAAGGCTAAATCATTGTTGTCCGTTGTCCCGACAAAATTGCTTGCGGGGGAAGTCCCTGAATTCCCTGTTGTCAGCCATCCTGAACCCGAAGATCCGCTTACTACCAGATTACCCGAACCATCCACACTCAGTACTCCGTTAGTATAATTTGCAAAACGTACGGTTCCTGTGGTATGAAGCTGTGCAGTCGGTGAAGAAGTACCGATTCCGACATTTCCTCCGAAATAATTTTTCTGATTTCCGGCACAATAAACTCCATAAGCAGTTCCCGTAACCTTTGAAGCCAGATCGTCCACATACAAACCGTAAATAGTGGACACGGTTGTTCCCTGCTGAGCAGTTACATATTCACCACAAGTATTGCCTAAGGAACTGAAAGAACTCGAAGCAAACTTAGTGTAGGTCCCATAAACAACCGGGGAATTGGGTATCGAAAAGGGGTATACCAGATTGTACACTCCAAAAACAGAATCAATCGTTTCATTGGGCCAATCAGGCGAGAGTGTATTGTAAACTCCATACACTCCGGTTATCGTCCCGCTCCAGATCGTATTTGAATAACTATTATAAACTCCCATAAGTTTACCATAATTACTTCCATTTAAACCGGCAAAAAAATTTGTTTGCGCAGAATATATACCCGTTGCGTCATTTGAAGCGCTCCAGGCGTACATATAATTGGTCAACGCCGAATGCGTATTTCCAGCCGAGGTAGGAGAAAACACTACTTCATTCCAGATTCCCGGAGAATTCGAACTGTAATAATCAATGGTGAGCGGACAAAAAGCATTGGTTGTACCAGCACCGATAAATCCCTCTACACACAGGCCATTTGTCCGTGCGGTATCAACCCCGGCGTAATCGGCACCTATTACAACCCTGCCCTTAATATCCAATGTGTTTTTGGGCACAAACTGAGCTGAACCTATCCCAACAGACTGGGAAAAAAAATCAGTGCCAAAAACCATCAACAAAAGCAAAAAAAACGCTTTCCGCACTAGTTTATCATCTGAGTAAAGTGACATTTCCTTTTCTGCTATACGTATTTCCATTGGCAAAGGTTGCGCTTAAATAATAGGCAAAAACACCCATGTTCAATGCTTTACCTTCAAAAGTCCCATCCCAGCCATTTGAAATGCTTGTAGTCCCAAAAACCTGCTCCCCCCAACGGTCAAAAATGCTCAGTTGAATCTGATTAACGCAACCAGGCAAGCCCCTGACAAACAAGACGTCATTCATTCCGTCCCCATTGGGTGAAAAGGCTGTAGGCATGAAAATACTTACAGAGTCGCAATCCACCGGTTCAATAACAGAAATTTTTATGCTGTCTTTGGCTGAGCATCCGTTTGCATCAGTTACCAGTACCGTATATGTTGTCGTTTGTAAAGGATAGGCAAACGGATTGTTGCCGGCAGAACTGCTCAATGTGCCTGAGGGTGTCCAGCTATACGACACCCCCCCGCCTGCCCTTAATTGGGCAGCCCCCCCCTTGTCAATAGTAGTATCGCTGCTCACATTAACGACAACTTCCGGAAACTGAATGACTGTTGCCGCAGTTGTAGCCGTACATCCGTTTAGATCGGTCACCGTTACGGTATAAATGCCTGCGGTCAGAGCAGAGATCGATGCCGTACCCTGGCCGTTTATCATTGCCGAAGCTCCGTCACTCCAGGTATAGCTGTCTCCGGTTCCTGTTGCACTGATACTTACTGCTCCTGCTGAAGTTCCAAGGCAGGTACTTACAGAATCCAATACTTTTACCGTTAGCCCGTCGCTGTTGTTAATAGTCGTTGTAGACGTAGCCGTGCAACCATTTGCATCGGTTACTGTTACTGTATACGTCCCGGCCAGAAGATTCGAATTACCGGCACCTGATGTCAGATTGCTCCAGCTATAAGTATAACTGCTGCCGTTTCCGCCATTGGCTGTAGCAACCGCAGCACCATCGCTTTTATTGCAATCCGCAGCAATAAGTTGAGAGGCTGTTGCAGTCACTGCAGATGGTATTGAAACACTTACAGTTGAAACACTTTCACATCCGTTTTTATCGGTAACCGTAACAGAATAGGTTCCCGTGCTCAGACCGCTTACCGACTGTCCGCTGAAAGAAACCGAACCGTTTCCCCAGCTATAGGTCAATGTTCCGCTCCCTCCGACGGCCGAAACCGAAGCCTGACCGCTGCCCGTTGAGCACAGTGGGTTTATCACATCTGTTGAGTTGATTGAAGGACTACCTACATTTGCAACCGATGTATTGCCGGTAACCGAACATCCGTTTGCATCGGTAACCGTAACAGTATAATTTCCCACAGCCAGACCGCTAAGAGAAGAAGTAGATTGCCCGCTTCCTCCCGATGCCGACCAGCTATAAGTTAGTGTTCCGCTGCCTCCGGATGCCGATACCGTGGCCGTACCGTTCGAACTGCCGCAGGTGGAAGTTGTAGATTGAAGGTTTGTGATGTCCACTGAAGTGGCGGGTTGAGTAAGGGTAACGGATGAGGCTGAAGAACATCCGTTCGCATCGGTTATAGTAACCGTATAAGTTCCCGCATCTGCATCTGTAATCTGAAATGCAGAACCTGAAACCAATCCATTGAAGGAAGAAGAACCATTGCTCCAGTTAAAAGTATAGGCTGCTGCCCCGCCGGTAATGGAAACAGTGACCGAACCGGTAGAAGCACCGCGACATAAAATCGCGGTGCCTGGAGTCACTGTTGCCGTTGGTCCACTAATCGTTGAAATGACAGCAATTGACGTATTGGTACAGGAATTGCCATCGCTTACCGTCAGAGTATAGGTTCCGGAGCTTAAACCTGAAACCGATGAGCCGCTAAAGGAAGTCGATCCATTGCTCCAGCTGTAATTCAGGGTACCTGTGCCTCCGCTTGCCACAGCCTGAGCGCTTCCGGGAGCCCCGCACAAGCCATTCTGTGCCAGAACTGAATTAACAGAAACAGCAGTCAGGGGCTGGGTAACGCTCACTGTACTTATACTTATGCATCCGCTTCCGTCTGTCACAGTAACCGAATAGGTCCCCGAACTCAAGTCGCTTATTTCTGTGGTGCCCTGGCCCGTCAGTGAAGTCGACCCATCGCTCCAGGTATAGGTCAGAGTACCTGAGCCCGTGGCAGAAACCAAGGCTGATCCTGTAGATGCACCTCTGCACAATATAGCCGTGGGGCTAAGGCTGTTGATTGTCGGTCCCGGACTACTGTTAACCAATACACTTTGAGTTGCCGAACAACCATTTACATCGCTTACCGTAAGTGTATATGTTCCTGCGCCCAGATTTGCATTTGTCGGTCCGGTTATTGAATTATTCCAATTATAGGTCAGGGTTCCCGTTCCCCCGCTGGCATTGGCAATTGCTCCGCCGTTGGATGAGCCACAACTGGTATTGGTGACCGTCGGAGTATTCAGAACAGGCGAAGGATTAACTGTCACTGTAACAGTGGTGGTTGAAGTTATTCCACATTCATCGGTCCCCGTAACGGTATAGGTAGTGCTTACCGTTGGTGTCGCTATCGGATTGGGGATACTCGCAGAACTCAATCCCGCAACAGGCAGCCAGGAATAACTCACAGCAGCACCGCCACTAACCTTTAAGGGAACCGAACCTCCCAGGCAAACAGAAGTATCCGTACTTACCTGGGGCAGTGTAATCACCAGACAAGTGTTAAATTTTGCCATAATAACGTTCGGGCTGACAACCGTAGAATTATAAAAAGCGCCGCCCCCGGGATTTACTGTAGGAAAACCCGTATTACCCGCAGCAGCCAAAAAAACATTGTCGGGACCATGACTGGATATCCAGCCTCCCCCATTCCCATCCAGCGCCGTACCAAAATACGTAGCATACTTCCGCACGCAGGAGGTGTTAAACTGCAATACAAAAACATCCAGAGGCGATCCGCCAAGGGTATTCTGAAAAAAATTACTGCAGGAGGAATTCATTGTGGGAAAATCCGGAGAATCTGTTCCGCCCGTAACCCAGACACTGTTTCCATCACTTGTTATGCTGTAACCAATATCCTCACGGTAAGTTGAATTTCCGCTTCCTCCATAATAGGTAGCCCACAATCTCGCATTAGTAGCACAGTTAAATTTTAAAATAAATATATTACCGTAAATCCCTCCACTTGTCCCCTGAAAATAATCACCTCCACCGGCATCCAGAACAGGGAAATCGGTAGAAAATGTCCCTCCCGTAACCCACACATTGGTCCCATCACTATAAATAGAGTTCCCCATGTCACCTTGCGATGACCCCCCGCTACCGCCATAGTATGTTGACCAGAGATTTGAACTGCTTGAACAACTGAACTGAGCTACAAAAGCATTCGTATTGCTTCCTCCGTTAGCAGCCTGATAATAGGCCCCGTGTCCGGGATTAACCAGAGGTAATTGGGATCCGGCATAACCGGTAACCCATACATTTGTACCATCACTGTTAATTGAATTGGCAGCATTATAGTTGTAACTGCCGAAATAAGTTGCCCATGTGCGTGCACTTGTGCCACAATTCAGTTGAATAATAAAAGCGTTACCGGCTCCATAGTTGAGCCCCCCCTGATTATAAGCACCTGCAAGAAACTGTGTAGGAAAATCATTTGAAATTGTCGATCCGCAAACCCATACATTCGTCCCATCACTCGATATGGAGTTAAACCGATCATAGTTACTTCCCCCATAATAGCTGGCCCATACTCTTGCGTTAGTAGCACAATTAAACTCCAGAATAAATCCACCTCCGGGGTTTAAAAATGTAGTATTGTTTGTTCCCTGAAAAAAAGCTCCGGCTTTGCTCAAAACAGGAAAGTCAGACGAACGCGTATTTCCGGTCACCCATACGTTAGTCCCATCGCTGCTGATAGAGGACCCATAATCCCATGCAGATGTAGTTCCGTTAAAGGAGGTACTTCCTCCATAATACGTTGCCCAGATAAGTTTTCCGCAGGTGTTGAATTCCAGTACAAAAGCATTTGCCCCATAACCCTGGGTAACCGCAAAACCCTGCATATAGGCGCCTGCTCCAAGACTAAACGTAGGAAATCCATTTTGACCCTGAGTGTCACCGGTTACCCAAACATTTACTCCATCTGTACTCACCCCCAAAGTAAATTGAACACCATTGGGTGCATTGTAATAAGTACCCCAAACCAAAGTGGGATCTATGATTAATGTTTCGCGTGAATTGTAGGTACCGATTTCAAAACCCAGTTCATTTCCGTTTATACGATAGTGCGTTTCAATATTCCGTTCCATACCTGAAGATTGGGCTGCAACTGCCGTTGTTGCAGCATCCTCATGTGCAGCCGGCTGATAACAGACTGGTGCACCCTCCATCAGTTCCCCAAAAGGCATACTGATTTTGACAGATCCGTCACTTTGCAAAACCGGTCTGTCCGTCCATTTGTACTTCAGCCTGATCAAAGAAGGATCAGCGCCGGGATGTACCACAAAATCATACTTTATTCCCTTTCCGTCCTTCCCCGGTTTGGAGTACAGTACCCAATCAATACCCGGATACACATTTTTAATTGAAATTTTCTGGTAGCCATGAACGTTAACAATACCGGCGGGGCAATACGAAAAATAATAGTCTGTTCGATCTTCACTTTCCAATTCTTTTACAATGTTTTCCTTTCGAATAGTAGCCCCAACCAGTTCCATGTCTGCCCTTTCGTACTGCAGGCTGAAGGTGTCAACAGCCTGGAAATCCATAGTTGCCCCTGGGTGTTGATTTGGAAAAGGCTTGCTCGCTTTTGTAAATACATAACTCAGTCCCCAGTCTGCAATATAAACATCCACACCTGGTTCACTAACTTTAAAAAGAAGATCTGCAACAGGCTTTCCATTTAAATCAGCCAATTGACCCTTGTTTTCCAAAAAGCGAATACCAGAACCGGCATTCATCCATCCTTTCACTTTCCCTTCCAGTGCAGGATCCTTTGACGGTTTTAAATCTCCGTTGAAAGCAAACAAAACAGAAGGAAGTACTACAATTCCGTAAAGCAGATGAACCAGCGGCAGAATTCTCCAATAACGTCTTTTCATAGTTAATCGCTTTTAAAAATTCAGCACGGGTTAAGTTAATTCTGATTTTCAATACCTCCAAATCAAAGTTCAAGTTACGTAAATGTCGGAATATCAATTTAGATCATTTTACTACCTATAATCTCAATTTTACAAGCTTTTTGATTAAATTTAACCGTATTTACGTAAAATATGAAATAGCCATAAACAGCATGCGAAAAATAAAAGACGATCTCTTTCAGCTGATAAAATCCTTGGATCGGAATGAAAAAGGGTATTTCAAAAAATTTACATTACTATACAGTGCATTTCCGGAAAGCGTGAATAACTACACCCGCCTTTTTGATGCCATCGACAGCATGGAGGTATATGACGAAGTCGCTTTGAAAAAACAATTTACCGGAGAAAAATTCATAAAACAGCTGCATGTCACTAAAAATTACCTTTACTCCTCCATACTCAGAAGTCTTCGAAATTATTCCTCCGAGGCAACGGACAATCTGAAAATCTCATCCAACCTGCAGGATGCTGAGCTATTGATCAGAAAAGGTCATTACGAAAAGGCCCTGGAAACAATTCATTCCACAAGAAAATTCGCTTTTGAACGGGAGTTCTGGGGACATGTTACCGAATTAATAGAAATGGAGCGAATTATACATACCATATACCTGAAAGACGACACCATTAAAAGTATGGGACAGCTGGCTTCTGAAAGAGCATCCATAATAAACATACTTAAAAGCGAACAGGAACTTGTAGAAATTTCTCACCTTTCAAGAGCAAGAACTTTCAGACATGGTCAGGCCCAACCGGCTGCTGAGTTAAAAAAATTTACAAAACTGTTCAAAAAAAAACTAGAGGACAGTGAAAACAGTGCCCGCACCGTTTATGCAAAAAACATGCTTTCCACTGAGAAGACGGTTTACTATTGGCTGACAGCTCAATCCGGATTGGCCTATGAGGAATCGCTTTCCGGTCTTGATTTCCTGAAGCAACATTCGTTTTTCTTTCGAAAAAATCCATTTACCCTGTACAATAAGGCATTTAACCTTGGGGCATCCCTGGTCAACCAGCGCAAACATGATGAATTAAAAAAACTCCTGAAAGAAATTGCAGAGTACTCGAAAACATTCAGACTTCAATTAAATCCGAAACTTAACGGCTTTATCCTGACAAAATTGACTCAACACTACATAGCTTATTTCATCAACTCCCTTCAAATTGTTAAAGGGCTAGAATATCTTAAATCGGCTGCAAAGGCCGTAGAACTAAATGAAAAAGAAATCAATAAAAATGATATCAATAAATTCAATTTCCTGTCGGCCGTATTCTATATTACGGCAGGAAATTACAAGAATGCCGTCAAATGTCTGAATCAGCTGTTAATATTAAATGTTAATGCTCTTTCTCCGGACGAAAAACTATTTTCAAAATACCTGTTGCTGATTTCGCATTACGAACTGGGGAATCTCGAAAATTTAACCGCCGTAAACAAACTTTTCGGTCCCGGAGAATCCATTGAGCCGCTCGATTTTCTGAAAGAAAAACTTCCGAAAATTAAAAACAAAAACGACGAAAAGAAACTATTTATTGATTTCAAAAATCGTTTGATGACCAGTGAAAATAAGAATGTGTTGGCAAAGTATTTTGATTTTGTTTCCTGGGCCGAGAGTAAAATTCAAAACAAGCCTTTCGCTGAAATTGCAAGACGAAGCTGATTGAATCTAAAGTCCTTTCAAAACAGCTGAAGCCCTTTCAAAGCAGGGAATAAACCAAACTGCTGAATATTTCGAGTTTTACGTGAATATCGCTCAATTGGCTTTTAAACTGATAAAAAAAATACAAAAAGCAGAAAAAACCGAATTACAAGCAATTTCGAGATTTACGTTTTTAAATTTTTTTTTTACGGGCATTTCCTTACTCGTTAATATTCACTAAATTAGGTAGGCAGGATTTAAGTGGATGTCAATTTAGGGGTATCAGGTGAAAACTCATTTTGAAAAATACAGGCATTTCCCATTCATTACCCTTCTGCTGCTTATTTTTTCCTCTCTGACCGGCAGAGCTCAGTACAGCAATCTTTTTAGTTTTACGGAAAACAACAATCTGAGCGGGCCCTGGTATCAACAACCTGTTTATGACGGCACCTATCTGTACGGGGCGACAGATGGAGGGGCAAATGGTGATGGAGCTATTTTCAGGGTAGAACCTAACGGGACAGGTTATTCCGATCTGTTTGATTTCAGTGGTTCGAACGGCAGCGATCCCGATGGTCCGCTAATACTTTCAGGCACGACAATATATGGAACGACTGGCTATGGAGGTGCAAATGGATACGGCTGTATTTTCTCTTTCAATACTGTCGGCAGCGTTTATACTGACTTGCATGATTTTACTACCACCAGCGGAAGCTATCCTTTTGGAGGTTTAACGCTTTCGGGCGGCGTATTATACGGAATGACCTCGGCCGGCGGGGCACATGGACGTGGTTGCCTTTTCTCCTTCAACACTGGCAGTAGTACGTATACCGACCTGCTTGATTTTAACGGTGCGAACGGGGCTCTTCCGTATGGCAACACCTTAATACTCTCAGGCAGCGTGCTATATGGAATGACGTACGATGGCGGAGCAAATAATTATGGTTGTATTTTCTCATTCAATACTACTGGTAATGTGTATACCGACCTGTTTGATTTTAATTATGCTGACGGAGCAAATCCAAGAGGCGCATTAACCCTTTCGGGCAGCGTGTTATATGGCATGACATCTTCGGGGGGAGCAAATGGGGATGGTTGTGTTTTCTCGTTCAATACCACCGGCAGTGTGTATACCGACTTGCTTAATTTTAATGTTACCAACGGAAGCTCTCCTTATGGTTCACTAGTGGTTTCTGGTGGAGTCTTATATGGAATGACTGATTTGGGAGGGGCGCATGGGGATGGATGTGTTTTCTCGTTCAATACTACCGGTAGTGTATATACCGACCTGCTTGATTTTAATGGTACGAACGGAAAAAATCCTTTTGGATCATTAACCCTTTTGGGAAGTGTGTTGTATGGGATGACCTGGGTTGGCGGGACATCCGGTGATGGTTGTCTTTTCTCTATCAACACTAATGGTACCGGATATTCCGGTGTTTTGGAATTTGGTGTTGCGCCAAATGGAGATAATCCCTGGGGAGGTCCATTAGCGCTTTCAGGCAACCTGTTATATGGGATGACCTATATTGGAGGCGCGAATGGAGATGGTTGTCTTTACTCTTTAAACACAGTTGGTAATGTGTATACCGACCTGCTTGATTTTAATGATATTAACGGAGGCAACCCTCAAGGCTCAGTACTACTTTCGGGCAGCATGTTATATGGGGTGACGCCTTCCGGAGGGGCACATGGAGATGGTTGCATTTTCTCTTTCAATACTGCTGGTAACGTGTATACTGACCTGTTTGATTTTAGTGGTGCGAACGGAAGCTTACCTGTCTGCACATTAACACTTTCGGGAGGTGTGTTATATGGAACAGCAACTCAGGGAGGGGCACATGGAGATGGTTGCATTTTCTCTTTGAATACGGTTGGTAATGTGTATACCGATCTGTTTGATTTTAACGGGACGGACGGAAACCTCCCGCGTGGCCAATTAATAGTTTCAGGCTCTATGCTATATGGGCTTTCAGCTTATGGAGGGGCAAATGGATATGGCTGTATTTTCTCGTTCAACACTTCTGGTAGTGTGTATACTGACCTGCTTGATTTTACCGGTACGAACGGAAGCTATCCTTTTGGCTCATTAACACTTTCGGGAACTGTGTTATATGGGATGACATTGTCAGGAGGAGCAAATGGGGATGGTCGTGTTTTTTCCTTCAATACCGTTGGTAATGTGTACACTGACCTGCTTGATTTTAATGGTGCGAACGGAAGCAATCCCGAAGGCTCATTAACGCTTTCGGGTAGCGTGTTATATGGCATGACATCTTCGGGAGGAGCGAATGGGGACGGCTGTGTTTTCTCATTCAATACTGCATGTAATGGCTACACTGATCTCTATGATTTCAAGGGAACTCCGGATGGAGCTAGTCCTTTCGACGATATTTTACTTTCAGGCAGCACGATATACGGTACGACTAATAAGGGTGGAACAAACAATATTGGCAGTATTTTTAAAATTAGTTTACCCTCTGCAACAATTTCCTACGCAGGCTCTCCTTTCTGCAGTAGTCTTGGAGTCCAATCAGTTACACTTACCGGAACTGCCGGGGGAACTTATTCATCAACCGCTGGACTCTCTCTCAATGCAGGAACAGGTGCAGTAAACCCCAGCGCCAGCACTGCCGGGACTTATACGGTTACATACACCTTAGATGCAGGTGGATGTGCAGCTACAACAACCACAACAACAATAACAATAGACGCAAATCTAACAGCTGGCATCAGCGGTGGCTCATCCCCCATTTGCTACAACACCTCTCCCGGCACATTTACCGCAACTGGCGGCGGTGGCAATGGAACCTATACCTATCTCTGGTATGAAAATGGCATCTCTACAGGAGTGACCACTCAAACTTACAATCCTGGAGCCTTGACCGCCAATGCAACGTTTTATTGTGCAATAACCAGCGGAGGTTGCGGTACTGTTAACACCTCCACTACTACAATTACAGTTGATGCAAACCTTACCGCCGGTATCAGCGGGGGCTCCTCACCAATCTGTTACAACACCTCTCCCGGTACATTTACCGCAACAGGTGGCGGAGGTAACGGAACCTATACCTATCTCTGGTACGAAAACGGTGCTTCCACAGGAGTAACTACTCAGACTTTCAGTCCCGCTTCCCTCACAAGTTCCAGTACATTTTATTGTGCCATCACAAGCGGAGGCTGCGGTACCGTTAACACCTCCACTACAACAATTACAGTCGATGCAAACCTCACGGCCGGTATCAGCGGGGGCTCCTCACCAATCTGTTACAACACTTCTCCCGGAACATTTACCGCAACAGGTGGCGGGGGTAACGGAACCTACACTTACCTGTGGTATGAAAATGGAGCTTCCACAGGAGTAACTACTCAGACTTTCAGTCCCGGTACCCTCACAAGTTCCAGTACATTTTATTGTGCAATCACAAGCGGAGGCTGCGGTACCGTTAACACCTCCACTACAACAATTACAGTTGACGCCAACTTAACTGCCGGTATCAGCGGGGGATCATCCCCCATCTGTTACAATACCTCTCCCGGTACATTTACCGCAACAGGCGGCGGGGGCAATGGAACCTATACCTATCTCTGGTATAAAAACGGCGCTTCAACCAGCATTACCACCCAAACGTATAATCCCGGAGCCCTCACAAGTTCCAGTACATTTTATTGCGCCATCACCAGCGGCGCATGCGGTACAGTCAACACCTCCACAACTACAATAACAGTTGACGCCAACTTAACTGCCGGTATCAGCGGGGGATCATCGCCTATCTGTTACAACACCTCTCCCGGAACATTTACCGCAACAGGTGGAGGTGGCAACGGAACCTACACCTATCTCTGGTATGAAAATGGTGCTTCCACAGGAGTAACTACTCAGACTTTCAGTCCCGGTACCCTCACAAGTTCCAGTACATTTTATTGTGCAATCACAAGCGGAGGCTGCGGTACCGTTAACACCTCCACTACAACAATTACAGTTGACGCCAACTTAACTGCCGGTATCAGCGGGGGCTCCTCACCTATTTGTTACAACACCTCTCCCGGTACATTTACCGCAACTGGCGGCGGTGGC
>Ga0206879_1193_pt1 | contig 12208 bp, 4 predicted proteins | sample Alteio_BWOrgCont_5_FD_152897 | JGI IMG/M metagenome (GOLD analysis project Ga0206879, IMG submission 152897) | Enriched cells from forest soil in Barre Woods Harvard Forest LTER site, Petersham, Massachusetts, United States -... | ecosystem: Environmental > Terrestrial > Soil > Temperate forest > O... | reverse complement strand
AAGCATTAGGAACAATGTCAATATTCTTAGCTTCAAATATCTTTATGCCCGCCTGGTAGGACATTCTCACAGGCAACTTAGAAACAGCACCTGTCATTGAAAGATTAGGTTGGTTCAGGTGATAACCTGATATACCAAGAAATGCATTGATTTTTGATTTTTCACTGGAAGGGTTGTAATACCATGTAAACCCAAAACCCACATCAGCATATCCTTGTTTCTGGCTAAGCACATTTTCATTGGTAGGGGCATTGGGGTTAAATGCGCCTTGCACGTATTGATTGTCGAAAGTCTGCCCGCTGGTAGATACTGACTGCTGTCCGTATCCTCCTATAAGTGCAAGACAAATACTATTGTCTTCAGCAATCTGTTTGTTATAATCTATTGCTAACATAGCATTAAGTGTTCCAAATGCGCCTGCTTTATCATCCATTACTGAAAGTCCAACATCCAGTTTACCTTCATTGGAAACTAAGTGCAGGGGATACATTGCATTCAATGCATATGTGGAATATCCACTGTTCACTGAGCCCCACTGGTTGCGGTAGCATAAACCTGCATCTAAAGCGTTATTAGCGCCCATGATTGCCGGGTTCAAAAGCAATGGTACAGCATAGTACTGTGTAAACCTTGCATCTTGTGCCTGAACATTGTTGTAGCTAATAAATAAGCTACTGATAATTGCTGCTGTTATTATTTTATTCTTCATAATGCGTTGTTTGCTTGTGAGTATTATAAATTTCTTGGGGTTTATCTTATAAGATTTATCATTCCATTTACATTTATCGACTGGCCATTTGATGTTGTGCCTCTTACATAGTAAACATAAGCGCCATCAGGCATTTCTTCCCTGGTAACTTGTCTTCTGCCATCCCAACCGGTATTAATGTCTTGCGAATAGAATATCTGTTCTCCCCAGCGGTTGTATACACCCATTTCAAAGTTATTGATGTTGCTTCCGTGTATATAGAAGATGTCATCTTTACCATCACCGTTAGGAGTAAATGCTGTAGGTGCCCATATTCCATTAGTACCAATTACATGAACAGTAATTGTATCGGTATTTGAACATCCGAAAATATCGGTTGCAAGTACAATATATTTTGTGGTAGTATCAGGGTTTGCAACTGGATTCATGATACTTGGATTGCTTAAACCATAAGAAGGAGTCCATGTATATTCCACTCCGCCTGTAGCACTTAATATCACTGAATTACCCATAGCTATTGTATCATCCGGGCCTGCATTTACAATTGGAAGTTGGTTGACAGTTACAGTAACCCTGTCTATAGCAGGTGTGCATCCTGAACCGGTAACCGTTAGGGTATATATTGTGGTTGAGTCTGGACTTGCAGTTGGGTTAGACAATGAAGAATCATTTAATCCTTTACGAGGGCTCCATGCATATTTCTGTCCTAAAATAACTGCTGAGCCAATTTTCACACTATCATTTCTACATATTGAAGCAGATGCCCCGGCATTTGCAACAAGCGGTGCAAGCATGGTTACTGTTACACTATTGCTGCCCGAGCAACCTGTAGGACTGGTAACAGTTAAGGTATACACGGTTACAGAACCTGTAGGATGAGCCATAGGATTTGAAATAGTATCATTGTTTAAACTAGCTGCAGGTGTCCATTTGTATTTGTAGCCTGCTACAGATGCTGCTCCCAGTTGAACACTGTCGTTAGCACATATAGTAGTGTCTCTGCCTGCAACAGCCATAGGTAGCGAATCAATTGCAATACTCATTGTATCAACAGCTGAACATGCTCCATTGTTTACCGTCATGGTAACAAGTTTCATTCCTCCTGAAGCATACATAATTCCTAAAGGATTTTCGCCCGTTGAAAGATTAGGAGTTGAACCTAATCCAAAATCCCAGCTATATGTTATGCCAACACCTGTTGATCCAGTATTAGTAAAGTTCACAGCATTACCCGCACATTGCGGAGCATTAGAAGTAAACTTAGCAGTTGGTGTTTGATTAATGTTTATTGTCTGAGTTGTGGTAGAAGAACAACCTGTTGTTGTATTGGTTACTGTAAGAGTAATAGTTTGTGCTCCAGCAGTAGAGAAGATCACTCCCATAGGGCTGGCAACAGTCGAAGTAAGTGGCAATGCATTAGGTCCGAAATTCCATGCATACGTAATATCAGAAGCAGCAGAGCCTGTATTCATAAAGTTCACTGAATCACCAGTACATCTTGGAGCATTAGAAGTAAATGAAGCAATCGTAGTAGAATCAATAACAATGGTCATGGTATCTACTGCAGTGCAAGAACCATTATTTACTGTGAATGTAATTAGCTTGTTGCCCGGTGATGAGTAAATGATGTTGTTTGGACTCTCTGCAGTAGAACTGGATGGTGATGAGCCACTGCCGAAGTTCCAATTATAAGTTATACCAGCACCTGTAGAACCTGTATTTGTAAAGTTCACAGCATTGCCTGCACACTGTGGTGCATTAGAAGTAAACTTAGCAGTAGGTGTTTGATTAATGTTTATTGTCTGAGTTGTGGTAGAAGAACAACCCGTGCTGGTATTGGTTACTGTTAAGGTGATGGTTTGCACTCCAGCAGTAGAGAAGATTACTCCCATTGGACTGGCAACAGTAGAAGTAAGTGGCAGTGCATTAGGCCCGAAATTCCAAGCATAGGTAATGTTAGAAGTGGCAGAGCCAGTATTGGTAAAGTTCACTGAATCGCCTGTGCATCTTGGAGCATTAGAGGTAAATGAAGCAACCGTAGTGGAGTCAATAACTATAGTCATAGTATCTACCGCAGTACATGAACCATTATTCACAGTAAATGTAATTAGCTTGTTGCCCGGTGATGAGTACATAATGTTGTTTGGACTCTCTGCAGTAGAACCGGAAGGTGATGATCCACTACCAAAATTCCAACTGTAGGTTACACCTGCACCGGTAGAACCCGTATTGGTAAAGTTCACCGCATTACCTGCACACTGAGGAGCATTGGATGTAAACGTAGCAGCAGGAGTCTGGTTAATGTTTATCGTCTGAGTTGTGGTAGAAGAACAACCTGTTGTTGTATTGGTTACTGTTAAAGTAATAGTTTGTACTCCAGCAGTAGAGAAGATCACTCCCGTAGGGCTGGCAACAGTAGAAGTAAGTGGCAATGCATTAGGTCCGAAATTCCATGTATAGGTAATATTAGAAGTAGCAGAACCTGTATTAGTAAAGTTCACAGAATCACCGGTACACCTTGGTGCATTAGAAGTAAATGAAGCGACTGTAGTAGAATCAATAACAATGGTCATGGTATCTACCGCAGTGCAAGTACCATTATCTACAGTGAATGTGATTAGCTTATTACCAGCAGAAGAATATATAATGTTACTAGGGCTTTCAGTAGTAGAAGTCGCTGGTAATGCACCAACACCAAAGTCCCATGAATAAGTGACTCCTGCACCTGTAGTCCCCGTATTAGTAAAGTTCACCGCATTACCTGCACACTGTGGAGCATTAGAAGTAAATGTTGAAGTAGGTGTTTGGTTTATTATAATGGTTTGTGTTTTTGTCGAAGAGCAACCTGTAGCACTATTAGTAGTAGTTAATGATATAACCTGAACACCTGAAGTCGAGAATACAACACCAACAGGGTTTTGTAATGTTGAGGTAGCCGGAACAGCACTCGCGCCAAAATTCCAGTTGTATGTGATTGTACCACCTACAGAGCCTGTATTCGTAAAGTCAACTCCTGCACCGGTACACTGTGGTGCGGTTGAAGTGAAGGCTGCAACAGGTGATGCATTTATGGTAATACTCATAGTATCAACTGTGGTACAAGAACCGTTATTCACAGTGAATGTGATAAGTTTTGTCCCACCCGAAGAATATATAATGCTTGTTGGGCTTTCCGTTGTGGAAAAAGCTGGTGTAGCTCCTGCACCAAAATCCCAGCTATATGTTACACCAGCACCTGTAGAACCTGTATTAGTAAAGTCAACACTTTTGCCTGAACATTGTGGAGCTGTAGAAGTGAACGTGGCTGTTGGTGATTGATTAATATTTATGGTTTGAGTTGTGGTAGAAGAACAACCTGTTGTTGTATTAGTTACTGTCAGTGTAACAGTTTGTACTCCAGCAGTAGAGAAGATCACTCCCATAGGGCTAGCAACAGTAGAAGTAAGTGGCAGTGCATTAGGTCCGAAGTTCCAAGCATAGGTAATGTTAGAAGTGGCAGAGCCAGTATTGGTAAAGTTCACTGAATCGCCTGTACACCTTGGTGCATTAGAAGTAAATGACGCTACTGTTGTAGAATCAATTACTATAGTCATTGTATCTACCGCAATACATGAACCATTATTCACAGTAAAGGTAATTAGCTTGTTGCACGGTGATGAATACGTTATATTGTTTGGACTCTCTGCAGTAGAACTGGAAGGTGAAGATCCATTACCAAAATTCCAGTTATATGTTACACCTGCACCTGTAGAGCCTGTATTGGTAAAGTTCACTGCATTGCCTGCACATTGCGGAGCATTAGAAGTAAATGTCGCAGTAGGAGTTTGATTAATGTTTATTGTCTGAGTTGTAGTAGAAGAACAACCTGTTGTTGTATTAGTTACCGTCAGAGTAATTGTTTGTACTCCAGCAGTTGAGAAGATTACTCCCATAGGACTAGCAACAGTAGAAGTAAGTGGCAATGCATTAGGCCCAAAGTTCCATGCATAAGTAATGTTAGAAGTAGCAGAACCTGTGTTTGTGAAGTTCACAGAATCACCTGTACACCTTGGAGCATTAGAAGTGAATGAAGCGACTGTGGTAGAATCAATAACAATGGTCATGGTATCTACCGCAGTGCAGGAACCATTATCTACAGTGAATGCGATCAGCTTATTCCCAGCAGAAGAGTAGATAATATTCGTAGGGCTTTCTGCAGTAGAACCGGATGGTGAAGAACCACTACCAAAATTCCAATTGTAGGTTACACCTGCGCCCGTTGATCCTGTATTAGTAAAGTTCACAGCATTCCCTGCACACTGTGGTGCATTAGAAGTAAATGTAGCAGTTGGGGTCTGATTTATAATTATGGTTTGTGATTTTGTTGACGAGCAACCGGTAGCAATATTGGTAACGGTTAATGTAATGATTTGTACACCCGATGTAGAAAATGTTACTCCTGCAGGATTCTGAACTACCGATGTAAGAGGTACGGCGCTGGCTCCGAAATTCCAGCTATATGTAAAACCTGCTCCACTTGACCCGGTATTTGTAAAGTTTACTCCGGCACCGGTACACTGTGGTGCAGTAGAGGTGAATGAAGCCGTAGGAGTTAAGTTGATAATAATAACTGCATTAGTACTTGCAAAGCATCCGCTACTTGGATCTGTAGTAGTAAGAGTTACCGTTTTTGCTCCTGAAGTTGAATATGTTACACCAGAAGGGCTTTGAGAACTAGAAGAGGCAGGCGTAGAACCTGAGCCGAAACTCCATGCATAGGTTACGCCTACAACTGTACCTGTATTGGTAAATGTTACTCCGGTACCTGTACATTGTGGAGCTGTAGATGTAAATGACGCGGTGGGTGTTTGGTTAATGTTGATGGTTTGCGTGGCTGTACTTGAGCATCCTGTTGCAGTAGTCTTAGTTGTAAGGGTAACTGTTTGCGCGCCTGAAGCAGCATAAACCACACCAGCCTGGTTCTGCGTAGTTGAAGTAGCGGGAGCACCGGCTCCAAAGTTCCATGCATATGTTTCGCCAACACCTGTAGTACCAGTATTCGTAAAATCAACCCCATTCCCTGTACATTGCGGAGCGGTAGAAGTAAATGAAGCAGTAGGACTTTGGTTAATAGTAATAACCTGTGTTGTGGTTGCAGAACATCCTGTTGCTGTATTAGTAACGGTAAGCGTAATTGTTAATGAACCACCAGTTGAGAAGGTTACACCACTTGGGTTTTGTGCGGTAGAGGTAGCAGGTGTAGCACCGGCACCAAAATCCCAGGCATAAGTAATGCCTGCACCGGCGCTGCCAGTGTTGGTAAAAGTAACACCTGCACCTGTACATTGCGGAGCGGTAGAAGTAAATGAAGCAGTTGGTGTTTGATCAATATTAATTGTTTGGGTAGTAGTGCTTGCACAACCACTAACAGAATTAGTGTTCGTAAGAGTTACCGTTTTTGTTCCTGAAGTAGCATAAACAACACCAGCCTGATTTTGAGTTACTGAGGTTGCGGGTGCAGCGCCTGCTCCAAAGTTCCAGCTATACGTTATACCTGCACCCGTTGTTCCAGTATTAGTAAAATCAACATTATTTCCGGTACATTGCGGAGCAGTAGAAGAAAACGAAGCGGTTGGTGTTTGGTTAATAGTAATGACCTGGGTTGTAATAGTTGAGCAACCTGTAGCTGTATTATCAACAGTAAGGCTGACTGTTGGTGACCCTGAAGTAGAATAAACTATTCCGCTTGGGTTTTGAGCAGCCGAAGTGGAAGGTGATGACCCTGCTCCAAAACTCCAGTTATATGTTATACCTGCACCTGCTGAGCCTGTGTTATTGAAGTTAACAGCAATGCCAGTACATTGTGGTGCATTGGAAGTAAAAGAAGCTGTAGGCGTCTGGTAAATAGTAATTGTTTGTGTTGCAGTACTGGTACAACCTGTAGCAGTATTTGTTGTAGTAAGAGTTACTGTTTTTGTTCCTGAAGTGGCATAAACTATGCCCACCGGATTCTGAAGAACAGAAGTGGCAGGAGCAGCACCGGCACCAAAATTCCAGCTATATATTATACCTGCACCACTTGTGCCTGTATTTGTAAAATTTACACTGCCGCCTGAACATTGCGGAGCATTAGAAGTAAAAGAAGCAGATGGTGTATTGCTAATTGTTATGCTTCCTGTTGTTGACGCAGAGCATCCGGTAGTAGTATTAGTTACTGTTAAGCTTATAGTTTGGGGTCCTGATGCTGAAAATGTAATTCCGGCAGGGTTTTGTGCGGTTGAAGTAGAAGGTGTAGCATTTGCTCCAAAGTCCCAGCTATAAGTAATACCTGCACCCGCTGAACCTGTATTGGTAAAAGTAATTCCTGTACCTACGCATTGAGGAGCAGTAGAAGTAAATGAAGCGGTTGGTGTTTGGTAACTATTGATTGTTTGAGTTGCTGTGCTTGCACAACCTGTTGTAGAATTAGTATTGGTAAGTGTAATAGTTTGTATTCCTGACGCAGAGAAAACAACACCAGCCTGGTTTTGAGTAGTTGAAGTAGCAGGAGCAGCACTTGCTCCAAAGTTCCAGCTATAGGTAATTGTACCACCGGTAGTTCCCGTATTGGTAAAGTCAACACCTGTGCCTGTACACTGTGGGGCGGTAGATGCGAAGGAAGAAACAGGTGTGGGATTAATTGTAATTACCTTATTGGTAGTTGCAAAACATCCTGTCGTTGGATCTGTAGTAGTTAATGTAACTGTTTTTGCACCCGAAGTTGAGTACGTAATTCCTGCAGGATTTTGTGAATTAGAAGAGGAAGGTGATGAACCTGAACCAAAGCTCCAGTCGAAAGTAACGCCGGCAACTGTACCAGTGTTTGTGAAATTCACATTAGAGCCTGTACATTGCGGGGCATTATCAGTAAAATTAGCTACGGGTGGGGCATTAACAGTTATTGTTTGTGTGGCTGTAACAGTACAGGGGCCACCTGTTCCGCTATATGTAAGGGTAATTGTTTTAACACCTGCTGTAGTATAGGTTACTACCGGCGGATTTTGCAATGTGGAGGTGGCAGGTACAGCACCTGCTCCAAAATTCCAGCTATACGTAACTACACCGGTTGCTCCTGAGCTAAGATCGGTGAATGTTTCAGTGCCATTTTTGCAAATTGATGCAGCAGAAGGGGTAAAACTGGCAACGCATTGCGATGATGCAAGTTGAAAGCTTAATGACCCCAATAGTAATAAACATAGTTTTTTCAGCATACGTATTCGTATAAATTAAAATTTCTATAATAGACAATGAAAATACCTTCGGTGAGAATAACCCGCCAAAGGTATATAAATATTGCAATAAATCAATGAGTTAGATAGTTTTATAACCAAATGAATTTATTGTAAATTAATTGTGAAATAGTATAAATAAGGCATTTATTTCCACATTTGAGCCTATATCTACGGTACAGAATAGCAAAAGGTTACAATTAATTGACAGAACAATTTTTAAATGGATGCTATATTAAATATTGCATATTCTTTAAATTTGGCTGCCTGAATCACTTAATATGAATGAAAATACTCTATCCGTAAGAGAGATACAAGAGGGTGATATTGAATTAATTACACAGTATTGGCTGAATGCTGATGCTACATTTCTAAGGGGAATGGGAGTTGACATAGATAAAGTCCCAAGCCAGGAGCATTGGAGGAAAATGCTCAGGAAGCAATTGAGCCAGTCATATCCTGAAAAGGAATCATACTGTATTATATGGGAAGTTGACGGTAAACCTGTTGGGCATTCGAATGTGAATAAAATAATTTTCGGACAAGAAGCCTATATGCATCTGCATTTATGGAATAGCGGGATAAGGAAGAAAGGGATTGGAACTAATCTTGCGAAAATGACAATACCTTATTTCTTTAAAAACATGCAATTAAAGACATTGTATTGCGAGCCTCATGAACTTAATCCTGCACCCAGGAAGACTTTGGAGAGGATAGGTTTCAAATTCCTGAAAGAATATGTTACTACTCCAGGATGGATTTGCTTTGAACAATCAGTTAATCTTTGGGAATTAAGCCTTGAGCAATTCAATAAAATAAAAACGTAAGTATTACCAGAGCTCTATTTATCCGTTATAAGGACTTTCTTCACCACTTGGAATTTAACATTGCCAATTCTTACCAGATAAGTTCCCGAAGCTAAAGTCGCTGCACTAATTGTGTTTTCTACTTTGCCTCCTTGAGGTTTCACCCATTCCGAGGTTAATTGTTTGCCATTAATATCAAACAGGTTTATAACCACATTTTCATCAGTTGGAATAGATGTAGCCAAAATGTTAATTATTCCATTTGCTTCGTAAACTTTCAACTCAGCTTTAGTTTGTGACAAGGTTTGTATACCGTTTGGCTTATTCAGTTTAAATGAAAATATTCTGGTCATTTCATTATTTGAATCGCCAACATATTCATTAGTGTGCCAGAAGGTAAGGCCATCAGTAGGGTCGAGGGTAGTTTCAGAATAATCACCCCACCTGCCTTGGCTAAATGATGATGAACCTGTTACTGCAGTTTGTTCTGCGAATGACATTTGCCCAAGTGTATCACCTGCCAGTCTTCCTGTATAACGTATACCCGGATATATTGATACGGCATCAGAAACTGTATAAGCAAGTGAAATATCTCCGTTATTATTCATGCAAATGCTCGAATTCCAACGGTTCACTCCGTCATTAGGGCCATACGTTCCCTGCTGGTATATACTCCATTTCAGGGTAGTATCATTTTGTCTTAATTCATACCAGCGTACACCCGCAATAAGCCCACCGAGATTAACCGTATTGCTTAGCACCACGGAATTATATCCTGTAAAGCGCATATAGGGTACCCTGAAATTGAATGTACCATCAAGGGCATCGAGAATATTTCCAACTCCGGGTTGTGCAATATCCTGTTGTGTGCCACCGGTAAAATATGCACTGAACGGGGCAGTAGGCAAGGAGTCGTAAACAGTTGCTGTAACTGTTTTTAGTGTGGTATCGGTGGCAAGTTTGTATATAATAATACTATTGGAAGGGCCACCTGAATTGACATCTTCAAAAAAGAAGAGAAAGTTTGGAGAACCATAAGGGGGAAGTGCTCCATCACAGTTCATTGCTTTGGGGCTGAGAGATATCCTGTTATTCCCTCCAAAAGGATGTGAAGTAGGCAATGTATCTGACATTAATCCGGCGGTAGGATCACCTTTAAGCATCCTATCTCTTTCCATCACAAGTATCTTTTCTGGCCCGGGAAAGAACTGGCATGTGCAATAATACCCATCCGGCCAGATTGAATATTTAGGATAATCGGGCAGAACTGTATCGAAGTAATAATCATACACATAATATGAACCTGTTGGGTCGTTGGTTGTAGAAACTCCAACGCATAAGTTCCAATAACTCCAGCTGGGATCTGCTTCTATTTGTGAAACGAACCATCTGTCAGCAAATTTGTCATAAAGAATAACCGGGTCACCAACTTCTGTACTATCCCATAAGTATCCAAAATCTTTGGGCCCCATAATTGTGTTACCGCTTTTATCGTATACGGCAATTTGTATATTATTTGCCTGGACAAAATAGTTGGGGCTAACAGCTCCTGAAGGATCAGGAGGGAAATAGGTACCAGGAATACCATCAAAATTAACTATTGGGGTATCTAATGCAATTGTTCCTGTTGCTTTTTGAACAATAGGGTCGGTTGAAAAGGAATGTGGTTTAAACTTTGAGTTTGGCTTTTTATATTTCTCTGCGAATTTATCTAATGCTTCTTTTTTATCACTTTCTCTCACCTGTTTAGCATCAGGGAAATCGCGAAGCGGCTTAGAAATATAAAATTTTGTAGGTTTTCTATAAGTAGAAGTGCTCTTTTTACCTGCAGTTTGCGAAAACAAACTTGCATTAAAAAAAAGGCTAAGTAAAAACAGCAGGTAAATTCGTTTCATGTGTGGATAGTATTAAATAAGTGGTGTATCGCTTTTATCAAAGATATGAATAAATCTTGTGAAATGGGAATGGCATAAGATTTCCCTTTTGTGGCCTCGCTAGGAATCGAACCTAGATCAGAAGTTCCGGAAACTTCCATACTATCCGTTGTACTACAAGGCCTTTAAGAAATGAAATGTAAAAGTAGGAAGAATTCGCCATCAAGCCATTTTAAACTTCTCATACTATCCCCGTCCGAACGGAGTTCATCCGGGCGGGCGTTGTACTACAAGGCCATTAAAAAGAGAAATGTAAAAGTAGGAAGAATTTCTGAGGAGAATCCTTATTATTCCTCATCTACCGCTTCATGCAGGGCTACATGCAATTCGTTATCCTTAATAAAATTGCACCAGTGGCATTCTTCTTTGCCGCATCCTTTACTGAATTCATGGTTATGTATCTTCTCCCAGGTATCATGTATCTGGCTGGTTACAATCTCTATATCTTCAACAGTAATATCTATCTTTTCTTTTTTGTATTCATCCTTTACCGGTTCAATAAAATCGAACTCAGTACTCACCGCCTGCCATTCATTTGATTTTTGGTTGTCGAGTAGTATTTTATAAAACACAGCCTGCCTCCAGTAATCCCCACCATTAGGTTCACCTTCACCTGGGCGTTTTAACTTTTTCCGGGCATTGTCATACCTTCCTGTTTTGTAATCTACCACATTAACAAGTTTGCCATTGAACTCGAGCTTGTCAAGTTTACCATTGAGGGGTATACCATCCACTTCTACATTCCGTATTGCTCTTTCTACTATCACAATTTTATTCCATTTGTTGAAATAGAAATCATAATATGCAGGTAATATTTTCTCTCCATATTCTATTCTTCGCTGGTATTGTTCTTTCGTAAACGATTCCCTATTCCTGTACATAGCTCCTCTGTAATCATCCAGCATTGCTTCTTTACTTTGGAAGATATTATTATTCGCTCTCATCTTTTCAAATAATGCTTGAAGTGTAGTGTGTATTGCACTTCCAAAAGCCATTGACTCGCTTTTTGCAGCGGGTACCCTTATCAGGTTTTGGTAGTAGAACTTTATCGGACAATCAAGATAATTATTCAAATGTGTAACACTCAGTGAATAGTTTTCTAAAAGCCGGTCTATGTATTTCTTGTCTATCAGTGTTATTTCTGGTAATGCTTTAGCCAGGTATTGCAACTCCAGATATTCAGTGAGCATTGCTTCATCAATCTGTGCTTTCCTTTCTGTAACATCTGAATCTACTAAGATATCTCCAATAAATGCTGAACGTTCCAGTGCCCTTCCTTTCTCATCCTTAATAGGGTAGGAGATATAAAATCGGAAACAAGGAAAGATCCAACCCTGACACTCAAGCGACTGCTTGAAATGATTGATACCATGAACAAGCATTTCATACGTATGGATCTGACAAAAATATCGGCTTCCGATAATGGAGTGAACCTCGTTACTGCACATGGTTCAAAAGGTACGGAATATGAATACGTATTTCTGATAGGTTGTAATAAAAGTGTGTGGGACG
>Ga0206879_1192_pt1 | contig 12214 bp, 12 predicted proteins | sample Alteio_BWOrgCont_5_FD_152897 | JGI IMG/M metagenome (GOLD analysis project Ga0206879, IMG submission 152897) | Enriched cells from forest soil in Barre Woods Harvard Forest LTER site, Petersham, Massachusetts, United States -... | ecosystem: Environmental > Terrestrial > Soil > Temperate forest > O... | reverse complement strand
GGCGAAGGTCTGGGGAATAAATTTTTATCCCATATCCGGGCAGTTGATGCCATTGCGCACGTGGTGCGTTGCTTTAAAGACGAAAACGTGGTCAACGTGATGTCGGAACTCAATCCTAAATCTGCGGCGGATATCATCACCACCGAACTTTTACTCGCGGATATTCAGCAATGCCAGGGCGCTTTGGATAAATGGACCAAAAAGGCAAAATGCGGTGACAAAGACGCGATTGCCAAATGTAATGCCCTTAATGACTGCGTGAAAGCTTTTAACGACGGCATTCCAGCCAGGCGCCTGAACGGTATTCCGCCCGAGATTTTAAGTGAGTTTCAGTTTTTAACCGCCAAACCCTTGATGTATGTGGCCAATACCGATGAGGGTGAGGCTGATGCCGCCCTGCTTAAGCCTTTGCAGGAGCGCGCCCAGGCTGAAGGTGCGGCCCTGGTTGCTTTGTGCACGAAATTGGAAGCCGAGATCGTACAGCTTCCAGCCGATGAGCGAAGCGCTTATTACGAAGCCGCGGGCATTACTTCGCCGGGACTGGCCCGTTTGGCGCAAGCTGGGAAGGATCTCTTAGGCTTGATTTGTTTTTTTACCGCCGGGCCGCAGGAAACCCGCGCCTGGCTTATATCCAAAGGCACCATGGCGGTGAAGGCTGTCGGAAAAATACATACAGATATTGAGCGGGGCTTCATCCGCGCCGAGATTTACCGTTTTGATGATCTTAAGAAATTGGGCTCTTATAAAGCCGTGCAGGAGAAAAATCTGGTCACCCTGGAAGGCAAAGAGTATATTATGCAGGATGGTGACTGCGCGTATTTCCGCTTTAGCGTGTAAAACCTTTACATAACCCGGTTATGTAGAGGTCAAATATATGAACGATTTGCTTAGTAAACAATTTGAAGAACTTGAGCAAAGGCTTACGTCCTTAAGGGGGTTTCTTTGACCTGCCCCAGAAAGAAAAGGCCATAGCCGAGATTCAAACAAGGATGTCCCAGGAAGGTTTTTGGGGCAATCAGGATGCTGCCAACAAAGTGATGCAGGAGCTTAAAGGTCTCAAGAATATCGTTGACCCCTTTGCCGAATGCGTCAGGCGCGTCCATGAGGCCAAAGAATTTTTAGGCCTTGGTTCCGACGACAAAGACCTTAATGAGCAATTGGCTCAAGAAGCGGATAGCCTAAAGACCCGGATTGATGCCCTGGAGTTGGAAGCGCAGTTAAGCGGACCTTATGATCGTTCCAACGCGCTTTTAAGCATTAACGCCGGCGCCGGCGGCACCGAATCCTGCGACTGGGCCTCCATGCTCATGCGCATGTACACGCGCCACGCGGATATCAAAGGTTACAAGTGCGAGCTCATTGACGTTTTATATGGTGATGAAGCAGGCATTAAAAGCGCCACGCTGCGCATGGAAGGCGATAAGGCTTACGGTTTTTTAAAATCTGAAAAAGGCGTGCACCGTCTGGTGCGTATTTCGCCTTTTGATTCCAATAAACGCCGGCACACCTCGTTTGCTTCGGTGGAGATTATTCCCGAGGTGGAAGATGATACCACTATTGACATCAACCCCGCGGAATTGCGCATTGACGTCTACCGTGCCTCAGGACCCGGCGGCCAGGGGGTTAACACCACGGATTCCGCGGTGCGCATTACGCATTTGCCCACAGGCATTGTGGCCCAGTCCCAGAAGGAACGCTCCCAGCTGCAGAACAAGGCCCAGGCCATGAAGGTTTTGCGCGCCAGGCTCGCCGCGCTCAAGGCCCAGGAGCAGGAAGCGGCCATGAACAAGGAAGCCGGGGAGAAACAGAAAATTGAATGGGGCTCGCAAATCCGTTCCTATGTGCTGCACCCGTATCTGATGGTCAAGGACCATCGCACGGGGGTGGAAACCGGCAACGCGCAAAAGGTGCTCGACGGCGATATCGACGCGTTTATCGAGGGATTCTTGAAAACAAAACCGGAAGACAGGGATAAACGTTTAAAATCCAAAGGAAACGAAGATGTTTGACTTTTTAGTGCGTAATAGCGTGGTGCAGGGTGCCCAAAAATTTATTGATCGGCTCAATCCCAAGGTTCAGGTGCACATCCATCCTGAGGCGCCGCTGCCTTCCATTGGTTTGGTGAAGAAATTGGCGGCCCGTGCCTCGGAGATCTGCGCCCTGGAAGACAAAATGAAGGCGCTATCCGACGATGAGCTCAAGGCCAAGACCCAGGAATTCAAGGGCCGCATTCAAAAAGCCGTCAGCTCTAAAAAAGGCGAACTCGAGCAAGTAAAGGCTGGTTTCCGCAAAGCATCTTCGGGCCAGGAGCGCGAGGATTTGGGCATTGAGATCAAGCGCCTGGAGAAAGAATTGCATGAATCCAGGCAAGGCGTGCTGGATGAAATTTTGAACGAAGCTTTTGCTGTGACCCGTGAAGCCGGCCGCCGGGTTTTGAACATGCGCCATTTTGACGTGCAGTTGGTGGGCGGCATGGTCTTGCACAGCGGGGGCATCGCGGAGATGACCACCGGTGAAGGTAAAACCCTGGTGGCAACACTTCCGGTTTATTTGAATGGTCTAACCGGTGATGGGGTGCACGTGGTGACCGTTAACGATTATCTGGCCCACCGCGACCGCAATTGGATGGGGCCGTTGTATGAATTTTTAGGGCTTACCGTCGGTGTCATTCAACACTCCATGAATCCGCGTGAGCGCCAGGCGGCCTATGCCTGCGACATCACCTACGGTACCAACAACGAATTCGGTTTTGATTATTTGCGCGATAACATGGTTTCTTTCAAAGACGAAATGGTGCAGCGCGGCCATGGCTTTGCCGTGGTTGATGAGGTTGACAGCATCCTGGTGGATGAAGCCAGAACGCCGCTGATCATCTCCGGTCCCGCGGAAGAAAGCACGGATAAATACTACAAGGCTTTTCAAATTTCCCGTCAGATGAAAGGCCGGCGGGTGACTGAGTCACAGGAGATCGATGCTAAGCACAAAGGCGAAGATCTCTACAAAGGCTATGATTATCTGGCGGATGAGAAAAATAAAGGGATATCCTTGTCCGAGGAGGGCGAAGCCAAGGCTGCCCAACTTTTTGGTGTTAAAAATCTGCACGAGATCGAGACCAATGAATACCGCCATCACATCACCTGCGCGTTACGGGCCAGGGAATTTTATACGCGTGACGTGGAGTACGTGGTCAAGGACGGCAAGGTCATTATCGTCGATGAGTTCACCGGCCGCATGATGCCGGGCCGCCGCTGGTCCGATGGTCTTCATCAAGCCGTAGAGGCCAAGGAAGGTATTAAGATCGAGCGTGAAAATCAGACACTGGCCACTATCACCTTCCAAAATTATTTCCGCATGTACAGCAAATTAGCGGGTATGACCGGTACGGCGTACACCGAGGCCAATGAGTTTAAGCAGATCTATAATCTCGACGTGGTGGTCATCCCCACCAACCGGCAGCTGGTGCGTGCCAATCATCCGGACTGCATTTATAAAACGGGTCAAGAAAAATACAACGCCGTGGTCGAAGAAATTGCCATCTGCCACAAGAAAGGGCAGCCGGTGCTGGTGGGTACCATCTCCATTGAAAAATCAGAACTTATCTCCGGGCTTTTAAGAAAGCAAGGAATCCAGCACCAGGTTTTAAATGCCAAATATCACGAACAGGAAGCTCATATTATTGCCCAAGCCGGCCGTTTTAACGGGGTGACCATTGCCACCAACATGGCAGGCCGCGGTACGGACATTGTTTTGGGCGGTAACGCGGAATATTTGGCCAGGGCGCTGGCCGCTGAAAAGGCCAAGGATACCGACGAGGCTGGCCGTGAGCCGATGGTCAAACAATTTATCGGCCAATTCAAAGACCAGTGCGCCAAAGAAAAAGAGCAGGTGCTGGCGGCCGGCGGTTTGCACGTGATCGGTACCGAGCGCCATGAATCCCGCCGCATTGACAACCAGTTGCGCGGCCGTTGCGGCCGTCAGGGTGATCCGGGATCTTCACGTTTTTATGTTTCTCTGCAAGATGATCTGATGCGTTTGTTCGCCTCGGAAAATATCATGGCGATCATGGAAAAGCTGGGCATGAAGGAAGGCGAAGTGATTGAATCACGCATGGTCTCGGGCGCGCTGGAAGTGGCCCAGAAACGCGTGGAGAATTACAATTTCGAGATCCGCAAGCAATTGCTGGAATATGATAACGTGATGAACAAACAGCGCGAGGTGATCTACAGCCTGCGCCGCTCCATTCTCGAGGGAGAAAATCTCAAGGATGTGATCTTGGGCGCGGTCTTGACCACTTCTGACAACATCGTGGATACCCGCTTTGCCTTAGAGCAAAACGAGGAGACCATCAATCTCTTGGCCGCTGATGTGCAAGCCAAGTTCGTGGTTTCCATTGAAGCCCAAAAGGCCGAGTGGGCCAGCCTTAAACCAGATCAAATTAAAAAAGAATTGGAAGAGGTGCTCGTTAAGGCGTATGAAGCCAAGGAAGTCCAGGTGACATCGGAGATCATGCGCCGCATGGAACGCATGATCCTTTTGATGGTCATTGATACCAAGTGGAAGGAACATTTGCACACCATGGACCAGGTTAAGGATGGCATCAGCCTGCGCGCCCTTGGCCAGCGTGATCCTCTGGTTGAATATAAGAAGGAAGGCTTTGCCTTGTTTCAGTCCATGTACGCGGCCATCAATCATGACGTGGCAACCATGATCTTCAGACTCGAGGCTGCTCCCACCGAATTGCGCCCGCGTTCGGTGTTCAGCAGCATTCCTCAGCAGGCCGTGCACCAGGAATTTCAGGCGGGCATTCCAACGCCCGTGGCGCCGCAACAAGCCGTGCTCCAGGAAACAAAAATCCCTCAGCCGCAACAACCCGTGGCCGTGACCGCGCGCACTGAGGATAAGGTGGGGCGCAACGATCCCTGTCCCTGCGGCTCAGGCAAAAAATACAAAAAATGCTGCGGCGCAAATGCGTAAGTCATTTCCAAGTCATCGCATGGTGTTTTTAGCCTGTTTATTATCGGCAGCGCTTCTGACAGTATCGTTTCCCCGTATTGAACTTTCTTTTTTTATCTGGATTGCCATAGTCCCGCTTTTATGGGTCCTTGAGGGGCAAAAGCCCTGGGCCGCTTTTAGGCGCGCCTGGGTTTGCGGATTTTTATTTTTTGCGGCTACTGTGGGCTGGGTTTGTTATGTCACCTATATCGGTGCTTTTTTCCTGGCTGCTTTCTTGGCGTTGTATTTCGCGCTCTTTGGGATTGCTTTTGTTTATTTCAGTCCTTTAAGCCCGGTCCCGCGGATCTTTGTTCTATCGTCGGTGTGGGTGGTGCTGGAATATATCCGGGGCCATTTTTTAAGCGGCTTTGGCTGGGTGATGCTGGGCTATGCGCAATATAAGAATCTTTGGCTTATCCAAATGGCCGACATTACAGGAGCCTACGGAGTTTCCTTCCTGGTGGTACTTGTTAATTTAGTGATTTTTGAAATTTGGAAGTCACGCAATAAAAGAGATTGCTTCGTCGCTGCGCTCCTCGCAATGACACTTGTTGGTCTGGCCATGGCTTACGGGGCATGCGTTATGGGACATGAACACATCGATAAAACCGTGAAGGTGGGAGTTGTACAGCCTAATATCAGTTTGGAGCAAAGCTGGGACGAGGCCCAACGTCCGTGGATCATTGACCAGACCATTCAATTGACCCAGCAATTCCATGATAAGGACTTAGATTTGATCGTCTGGCCGGAAACCGCCTTGCCCGGTGATATGAGTGACTCACCGTTCTTGGTCCATGCCATCCGCGATACGGCGGCAGCCATGCACGCGCCCATTATCATGGGTTCGGTTTCCCACGAAGGCAGCTCTTATTATAATTCCGCTTTCCTGATTGGTTCAGATGGACAAATACGGGGACATTATGATAAAATCCATCTCGTTCCTTTTGGTGAATATATCCCCTTAAGGCCTGTTTTAGGATGGATTGGCAAGATGGTCGGGTTGGATGACTTTGCCTTCGGCCGTACGTATACTGTTTTTCCGATTTCAGGCGGGAAAAAATTCAGTGCCTTGATCTGCTTCGAAGATACCCTGGGTGATTTGGAGCGGCGTTTTGTCATGGCAGGCGCGCAGTTTTTTGTCAATGTCACCAACGATGCCTGGTTTAAGGATACCAAGGCGTCGTTTTTACATTTACAAACGGCCGTATTCGGCTGTGTGGAGAACCACCGCGCGCTGGCCCGCGCAGCCAACACCGGCGTCAGCGCCCTGATCGACCCCTGGGGCAGAATCATCAGCGTGGCGCAAATCAGGGGTAAGAAAACCTTTGTGCAGGCCGTTGACTCCGGCGAGCTTCCCCTGCTGGAAGACAAGAGCTTTTACACAAAGTATGGAGATTTTTTTACTTGCCTGTGTTTTTTGTGTATATTAGGGGCTGTTGCTTTAAGAAAACCCGCGTAAGGTTGATGAAGGAGATTTTCTATGCCGCAAAAAAAGATTTTGCTCGTTGATGATGACCCAAGCGTTCATTTGCTGGTGGTGCCTATTTTGACCAAGGCCGGTTACATGGTGGTTTCCGCCAAAAACGGTGAACAGGCCTTGCACCTGGCCCTGGGTGAGCGGCCGGATCTGATCATCCTAGATGTGATCATGCCGGGGATCAAAGGCCGGGATTTGTGCAAAAAGATCAAGGCCTATGACGTGCTAAAGGATAAGGCCGTGATCTTTCTGACGGCCAAGGATTCCGACGATGATATTGAGGCGGAAATGGAAGTAGGCGCCCTGACGCATTTGACCAAGCCGGTGAACGCGGATGTTTTGTTAAAGACCGTGAAGGGTTGCATCGGATAAATCATGAATTTTTTTAAAGATTTCAAAAAGAAATTTGAGAGAACCCTGGTGCGCTGGGCGTTCTATTTTTTCACCTGGCTGTTTAGGGTCACGCCCTATTCGGTGATCAAATCCATGACCGGCGCGCTTCTGCCTTTGGCGTATTTGATCCTGCAGCGCATGCGCCGGGCAGCCATGAGTACCCTGGAGATTGGCTTTGGCAAGGAGAAGTCCGCGGATGAACTTAAAGCCATTTGCAAGGCATGTTTATATAATGCCGGCCGCGGGGCCATTGAGATCGGCGCTTTCACTGAACGCCCGGCGCTGATCAAAGAAAGGTTTTCTTTTGAAGGCGATTCCCGCGCAAATCTCGACGCGGCCTTAAAACAGGGCCAGGGCGTTATCGGCATCTCCGCGCATTTCGGCAACTTTCCTTTGATGCTGTTGTATTTGGCCCAGACAGGCTATTCCGTAAATGCCATTATCCGCCCCAGCCGCGATGAGATCATTGAAAAGGATTTTCAGGCTTCGCGCTCCCGGCTGGGCTTGAAAACTGTCCATAGCTATCCGCGGGAAGCTTGTGTCGCCCAGTCACTCAAAGCGCTGCGGGATAAAGAACTGTTGGTTGTTCTGCTGGATCAGAATACCGGCAGTAAATCAGGCGTGTACGTGGATTTCTTCGGTCAGAAGGCCGGGACAGCGACGGGTCCTATTATTTTTGCCATGCGCACCGGAGCGCCGCTTTTGCCTATTTTTACCTTGCGCAACGGCGACACGGATACGCATCGGGTGGTGATCGAGAAACATTTTTACCTGGAGCAAAAGGCCACGGACGAAGAGACCATCCAATACAACGTGCAGAAATTGACAAACATCATCGAGGGGTATATCCGCAAGTATCCAACGGAATGGGGTTGGATGCACCGTCGCTGGAAGAGCAGGCCCAAAGCCTCTCAGGAGCCTTTGCAAGCAAAGGTTGGATCCAATGTGGCCTAAGGTGGTTGCTTTTTTCATTGGCTTTGTCATGACGGTTTTGGGCATCACCTTGGTGTTGCAGCAGTGGGAAGCGGTAGTGCTGGTCTTTAAAGCTTTTGTCGGGCCTATTTTGGCCGTAGCAGGTCTGGTGGTCTTGTTTGCCGCCAGTTTCAAGCATGATTAAGCTAGTTATCTTTGATTTGGATGGGACGCTGGTCAACGCGTATCCGGCGGTCAGTCAAAGCGTCAATTATACCTTAAAGATTTTGGGCTTTGCACCCCGCAGTCATGCCCAGATCAAGCGTAGTGTTGGCAAGGGTGACCGCAAGCTCATGGAGCTTTTCGTCGGGAAAAAGCTCGCGGAGCGCGCTATTGTGCTTTACCGGCCCCATCACGCCAGGGCTTTGAGGCAAAAAGGCGCGGTGAGGTTGCTGCCCGGGGCTTTGGCAATTTTGAAGTATCTTAAGGCCAACAAGTGCAAGCTGGCCATTGCCAGCAACCGGCCCACGAGATTCACGCGCATCATTCTCAAGCAGTTGGGTGTTTTAAAGTTTTTTGATGTGGTGCTTTGCGCGGACCGGGCACCCAAACCAAAGCCGTATCCTGACATTTTGTGGGCCATCACCCGGCGTTTAAAGATCAACAAGAAGGACGCGCTTTATGTCGGGGACATGACCTTTGACGTGCAATGCGGCCAGCGCGCGGGGGTAAAGGTAGTGGCTGTGGCCACGGGCTCAAGCAGTACCAGGGAATTAAAAGCATTGAAACCTTGGGGCTTTACCGATAAAATAACTGGATTAAGAAAAATCATTGTCAGGGAGGATGTAATGAGTAAGAAATTACGTAAGGGTAAGTTAAAGTGGCGTTCCAAAAAAGCCAATCACGGCTCCAAACCCGGCAGAGGCTAAAATGAAATATTTACAAGTCTTGGTGCTGGCTTGTTTTTGCGCTTTGTCCGGCGGTTGCTGGTTTTTGGTGATAGGCGGCGCGGGTGCTGTCGGTGGTTATGCCGTGACCAGGGACACCTTTGAAGGTGTCAGCAGCAAAGGCCAGGAAGAATTATTGACGGCAGCGCACAAGGTCCTGGCCATCATGGGTACTATCACGGATGAGCGTCCCAAGGACGGCGAGATTGTGGCCACGGTTTATGGCAATCATGTGGTTGTTGATGTCATCCAAATTAATTTGACCACCAGCAAACTCCGCGTCAAGGCCCGGAAAAATTTACTGCCCAGCATTGGAGTTGCGCAGGATATTTATACGAAGATTATGAATCAATTGGAGTAAATAAACAGGAGGATACAATGGCAGTCAAGGTAGGTATCAATGGTTTTGGGCGTATCGGGCGCATGGTGTTTCAGGCCATCTGCGATCAGGGGTTATTAGGCAAAGAGATCGACGTGGTTGCTGTCGTCGATGTTTCTACAGACGCGGAATATTTCGCGTATCAGATTAAATACGATTCGGTACAGGGTAAATTTAAACATCCGGTCTCAACGGCCAAGAGCGATCCAGCCAAGGAAGAAGCTGATATCATCGTGGTCAACGGGCATAAGGTCAAATGCGTGCCGGCCACCAAGAACCCGGCTGAGCTTCCCTGGAAAGCCTTGGGCGTTGACATTGTCATCGAATCCACCGGCCTTTTTACCGAAAGCGAAAAAGCCGCGGGCCATTTGCAAGCCGGTGCCAAGAAAGTCATTATCTCGGCACCTGCCAAGGGTGATGTCAAGACCATTGTCATGGGCGTTAACGAGCAGGAATATGATCCGGCCAAGCATAACATCATTTCGAACGCCAGCTGCACCACCAATTGCCTGGCACCGCTGGTGCATGTGCTTATTAAGGAAGGCATCGGCATTGAAACGGGTCTCATGACTACCATTCATGCGTACACTGCCACCCAAAAAACCGTGGACGGCCCTTCTAAGAAAGATTGGCGCGGCGGACGTGCGGCAGCCATTAACACCATTCCTTCGACGACAGGTGCTGCCAAGGCCGTAGGTGAAGTTCTTCCGGTAACCAAGGGCAAATTAACCGGCATGTCCTTCCGTGTGGCCACCGCTGATGTGTCCGTTGTTGATCTGACCTTCCGCTCGGTGAAGGAAACCTCGATCGAAGAGATCGACGCCCTCATGAAGAAGGCATCCGAAACTTATATGAAGGGTTATTTGGGGTACACCAATGAAGAATTGGTGTCCACGGATTTCATTCATGATCCGCGCTCATCGATATATGACTCTTTGGCGACAACCCAGAACAATCTTAAGGGCGAGAAGCGTTTCTTTAAGGTCATTTCCTGGTATGACAATGAATGGGGTTATTCGAATCGCGTCGTCGATCTTGTGAGATATATCTCCAAGAAATAAATAGGGTTACAACAAAAGCGGGAAAATAAGTTGGTAAAATAATGGACCCCACAACCGAGTTGTCCCTGTTTTCACCACCGAGTTGTCCTCGGTGACGAAATAGTATCTTACAAAAAGGCCAGTTACAGATAACAATGTAACTGGCCTTTTTATTGGGAGGGAGACCTATGGCATTATTTGTGTTTCTTAATGAAACTACTAAGAGACTTTGCACTAGTTTGATCTAGAACAGTTCCTAGCTTTGCATCACTGCGGAAGCCAGAAGCAAAATCATCTCCGTAAATTCCACGAAGAGTGCCAACTTTTGTGTCGCTGCGTTTATGACGAATTTCGCCATCATTATCGCGGCAACGTCCATCTAGCCCATCGTTACATTTGCTCATGTGTGTGACCCTCCTTCCCTTTAAGATTTGGTCGAATGCTTCATCAACCAGATAAACTAACTATTGTAAGTACGAATTCATCCGCGTCTCCCAACCGTTTTGGTGTATGATTCGATCTTTTTGTAAACGGTTGTTAAGGATATCGGCCTTGGTCTTTTTGGACAAGGTCTCCCAATCTTCTTTAAAGATATAGGTCGCATTGCCGTAGTAAAGGCTTTCACAGATGTATGTGTTAGATTTGATGAAGCCGAAAACCACATATCCATAAAAGCCAGACTGGCCCACAGCGTGGAAATCAGGTTTGGCTGCGTTAATTTTTTCGATCCGGTTCTTGATGGCCCCTTGTTTACCCTTGCCACATTTCTGTATAATGGGTTTAAGATGGCTTTCAATTTTCTCCCATGGATAAGAGCCCGGCGGCAGCAATTGCCAGTTGACCCTTTTTAGGGGAGTGGTGCCAACCAGCGGTAGGAGATTTTCATTTAAAACTTCGAGTTCGCCGACAATCTCTAAGATAAGATTCATCTGGTGACGAATCCGGTCATACTCCGAAGGCTTATTCAGGAGAAGGTCGCTAACAATAACTTTTGATTGTTCATGCTGGATTATTTTTAACTCTATAGCGGGCGGAGGGATGGTTTTACGGGGGTAGCGCTTGTAGGGAACATCAACAATTTTGGAGTGCCAGTGGCCGCCCCAATCTTTCCATTCCCATTCAGTTTGGCGGTAAAGTGTTTCCATGGGTTGGTCACGTTGGGGTACTTCTTTTCCCTCTGCATTGAAGCGGGAGGTAGGACCGAATTGGGCGCTGGGGAGAATGCATTCGCCTATTTCCAGGGCTTCGCTGAAACCGGCTTTAAGAAGCCGGGCTTTGTGCTTTTCTAGGTCGGTTATTCCAAGGTAAAACCGTTCACCTTCTTTGATGCCTATTAAGTATTTCTCGACGGACCGAATACGGCGTTTTTTGATTAACATGGGGAAATCTCCTATTGACTAAATTGTGAACATATGTATACTATTATGTGAATGCGCGTGGCAAAAAAAATTGGCCCTCTTGAAACATCCCTCCTTCCGGGGCGTATCTTAAACGTGAATATTTTATTCACATAGTGGAAATAAGTCAAGAAAAATTTTAGGAAGGACAAGAATATGTCAGAATTTAAAGATAGGCTGAAAGAAGCCAGAGAAATCAGGAAATGGACCCAAGCAGATTTGGCCAAAGAATGTGGTCTAACTCCATCTGCGATAAGTCAATTTGAAAGTGGGGAGAGAGATCCTAATTTAGAATCATTAAAAAAATTAAGTATTTCTCTTAATGTTTCATTGGATTTTTTAGCTGGTCAAGAAATCAGCAAAGAGGTGCAACAAGAGCTGCCGGGCGGCGTCGCTATCTTTAGAAATCTAAAAGATCTAAGTGAAAAAGATAAGGCAATGTTAATTGAAATTTATAACAGATTTAAGTCCCAAGGGGATTCTAATGTATAGCGTTTTATCTAAAAGGAAATGTGATGGCTATGCTATATCTCTTTTAAAGGAGCTAAAAATTGAGTCGTTACCAATTGATCCTAGAGAAATAGCTCAAAGAATTGGTTTAAGTATTATTGAAGAAAGTGCTGATAGTTTTGATGGATGCTTCATAAGAGAAATAAAGAAAATTATCATTAATAAAA
>Ga0206879_1191_pt1 | contig 12338 bp, 12 predicted proteins | sample Alteio_BWOrgCont_5_FD_152897 | JGI IMG/M metagenome (GOLD analysis project Ga0206879, IMG submission 152897) | Enriched cells from forest soil in Barre Woods Harvard Forest LTER site, Petersham, Massachusetts, United States -... | ecosystem: Environmental > Terrestrial > Soil > Temperate forest > O... | reverse complement strand
GAGAAATACAAGAAACGTTAGGATTGGTCAAATTAGGTAAAACAATCAGATTCCACATGCTAAGTAACGCCTTTCTGTATGTTTTGTCAATAGTACATAGCTGTTTTAGCCCCATTATATGAATAATGCGGACCGCTTAAATCGGCTATTATTTATCCTCTTTTTCAAAAGATAGCTAACTTTGGCCTATTAAATAAAATTATAAGAAATGGGACGTGTATTTGAAAAAAGGAAATATGTCATGTTTGCGCGTTTTGCCAAAATGGCCAAAACCTTTACGAAAATTGGCAGAGATATTGCCATTGCGGTAAAAGCGGGTGGGCCAGATCCGGATACAAACCCACGCTTGCGCCTTTGCATACAGAATGCCAGGGCTGCAAATATGCCAAAGACAAATGTGGAGGCTGCTATCAAAAGAGCTTCAGATAAAGACACCGCTAATTACCAGGAAGCTATATATGAAGGTTACGCACCACACGGTGTTCCTGTTTTGGTGGAATGTACAACTGATAATCCTACACGGACTGTAGCTAATATTAGAATGTACTTTGCGCGTAATGGTGGTTCCTTAGGAACAAATGGCTCTGTGAGTTTTATGTTTGAGAGGAAGGCTTTATTTAAGGTTTCTTCTGAAGGATTAAATAGGGAAGAGATAGAATTTGAATTAATAGACTTTGGCGCAGAGGAATTTACCTGGGATGATGAAAATAAAGAGCTAATCATACAAACACCTTTCACCGAATTTGGCCATATGCAAAAGGGGCTTGAAGATAAAAAGATCGAAATAAAGGAAAGTTCTAAGATATTTATTCCCACAACTCACAAGGAGTTAACAGATGAAGAGGAAGTTGAGGTACAGGCTATGATCGATAAAATGGATGAGGATGATGATGTGGTGGCAGTATACCATAATGCCAAATAATCTATTCAGCAGAAACGGTTTTCTTTTTTCTCCATTTAATAATAAGCCATCCTATTTCCGCGGTTAGTAATAATGCAATGGCAAAGTATGCAGGTGTGTGATCGCTTTCCGGCTTAATAAGTACTGACGTTAGCGCGGTAATATAAACCCCAATTGGTAATAGCAGTATAATACAAAGCGTAAAAGTATTTAAGGGGATTTTAAATGGACGAGGGGCGTTCGGTTCTTTAAGCCTAAGGACTATTAAAGAGATAAACTCCAGGAAAAGCCCCGCACCATAAAGGGTAATATCTATAACTACAAGTTCTGCAAATGTCCATAAGGCCATAAAACTTACTACTGTAGCGCAAACTATTATAGATATATACGGAGTATCGAACTTAGGATGAGATTTTGAAAAGAGAGCCGGAAGAAATTTATCATCAGCCATAGCCTTAGGAATACGGGAAATGGATAATATAACAGCAGAAAAGATGCCTACGGCACTCGCCATACCCCCAATCGATAATAAGGTTGCTAGCCAATTACCTCCTAGCTTTAATCCAAGCATGGGATATCCACTATCGCTTAGGTTCGCAAAATCTATTCCTGAATTTTGAGCAATTAAAGTAGTGCCTATGTAAAGTACTAAAACAACTGCAAAAGCAATGGATGTAGAGATCAGATATGTTCTTACAGGCTTATCCACCTCACCTGCGTATGTGGTAGTATTGTCCCATCCTAAAAAGTTCCACATTACTATATAAAGTGACATCCCTAGGGCTGAAAATCCTATTCCATCTAAAGAAGGCGAAGGCATAGAAAAATGAAGGGAGGAGTTAAATAAAGCCGTTCCAAAAAGAAGAACAAAAGGAATAATGATAATCGAACCTAAAAATAAGGAAACCCTGCCTACCGGCACTATGCCAAGAATATTAAGTCCTGCACTTCCCCATATAATAGCTAGGAATACGGGTATTTTCCATTCCATAATTGCAGGGAAGAAAAACGAAGCATAGGTTACAAAAAGAACAGGATAGATCGCGAGATCGGTAAAGGAGTAAAGCCATGTCCACCATCCTTCATAAAATGCCCAGCGTTTGCCAATGGCTCTTTCCACCCATTTGTAATAACCACCGTTAACAGGCATCATGCTATTAAGCTCTAAAACGGTAAGTATGGTGGGTAAATCCCATAATAAAGGGACTAACAATAATAACAGTAATGCTCCATCCTTGCCTGCATATTGCAATAATGGCTCTAATCCATACGGCCCGCCAGATACAGTTAAAAATATAACTGCAGCCAATGAAATAGTTTTTAAAAGCCTGGGTGTTGATGAAATGGTTTTGTTCATACTATTTGCTGAATCGACGGACACGAAAATAAGAGAATTAAAAGTAAATGAAGAGTAGAGAAGAATTCTGTAGATAGATAAACTATATAATGTGTATTTTTGGTGCAATTGAAAATTAGCCTATGCGCCCGAGTTTTGACGAAATATACATGGAGCTTGCAGCAACACTTGCAAAACGTTCTCATTGTATAAAAATGCATGTGGGCGCTGTGCTTGCAAAAGATACCCGTATTATTTCCGTGGGTTATAATGGGCCTCCTCCTGGTACTCATAATTGTGATGAGGAATGGCCCAAGGATGGCTGTCCGCGTGATAGTAAAGGTGGATGTTCACTTGCCATTCATGCCGAGCAGAATGCCATTTTATATGCTGCAAAAAATAAAGCATCTATAGAGGGAGCTACCATGTATGTAACTCTTTCACCTTGCTTGGCTTGTGCACGTATAATATATACTGCAGGCATAAAAAATGTTTTTTATTTGAATTCATACGGAGACTATAAAGGGATAAAATCCGATGAAGGGGTTGACTTTTTACAAAAATTTGGAGTTAATGTACAGCGTCTTACACTTGCAACACAACAATAAACGATGCCAGCTATAGATCCAAAGACCGCCCCATTACAGGTATCTGCACAACGACCAATAACTATTGGCATTTCCCAGGGCGATATTAATGGTGTTGGATTAGAAGTGATCATCAAAACATTTTCGGAACCGGGGATGCTCGAAATATGTACTCCTGTTCTTTTTAGCTCTACCAAAACACTTTCATTTCATCGCAAAGTAATGCAGGCTGAGCAATTCAATTATAATATCCTTACTAGTTTGGACTCAATATCACCGCGCAAATTCAATCTGTTTAATTGCTACACTGAAGAAGTTGCAATTGAATTAGGTACATCAACACCTAATGGAGGAAAGTATGCTATCAAGTCGTTGCAAGCAGCCTGCGATGCATTGGAGAAAAATAAAATAGAAGCTCTTGTAACAGCCCCTATCAATAAGAACAATACTTATTCTGATACTTTCCCTTATGCAGGGCATACTAAATATCTGGATGAAAGGTTTGGTAAGGGGAACTCTATAATGTTGCTTGTATCGGGTGATCTTAAAGTGGCCCTTGTTACTGAACATGTTCCTGTTGCCGAAGTGGCGGCGAATCTTTCTATCGAGAAGATTGTAAATAAATTAAGCATACTTGAAGCATCTCTCAGACGGGATTTTGGAATTGAAAAACCTAAGATTGCAGTCCTAGGACTTAATCCGCATGCAGGTGACGGTGGAACTATAGGTAAAGAAGAAAACGAGATCATCATTCCTGCTATAAAGAAAATACAAGAGAGTACTAAGGCTATGATATATGGCCCTTACCCGGCTGATGGCTTATTTGGTAATATGGCTTTTAAAAAATTCGATGCCATATTAGCTATGTATCATGATCAAGGACTTATCCCATTTAAGTATATGGCGTTTGATAGTGGCGTAAATTATACTGCTGGTTTGCCTATAGTTCGTACATCTCCCGATCATGGTACAGCTTATGATATAGCAGGGAAGAATAAAGCCTCTGAGGGCTCATTTCGGAATGCGGTTTATCTTGCCTGCGACCTGGTGAGAGCCAGAAAGCAACATAAGCAACTTACTGCTAATCCTCTTAAAGTTTCGGTTAAAACAGAAAGAGAAACATAGAATGATGAGTGTAAATGAAGAAAGTAACCTTATACTATAACCCGCGCTGTGCCAAATGCAGAGAAGCCCTTTGCATACTGGAAGATAAAGGGATAAAGCCAGAAATAAAAGAGTATCTTAAAGAACCTCCTACTGAAAAGGAATTGAAAACCTTATTGAGCAAACTAGGTTTAAAACCTATGGATATCATTCGTACTAAGGAGCCTCTTTTTGCTGAAAAGTTCAAGGGTAAAAAACATTCGGATGCAGAGTGGATAAAAATTATGTGCAAAAATCCTATACTTATAGAAAGGCCTATCGCTATTGAGGGTGACAAAGCGATTGTAGGTAGACCGCCAGAAAAAATAATAAGCATTTTAAAATAAATATTCATTAACCATATAAATCACAATTATGGAATTTAGAACTGAAAAGGATACGATGGGGCCAGTACAAATACCGGCTGACAAGTACTGGGGAGCGCAAACAGAACGTTCCAGGAATAATTTTAAAATAGGCGGACAGAAGATGCCTATAGAAGTAATTCACGCATTCGCAATACTTAAAAAGGCAGCGGCTCAAACTAATTTTGATCTTAAGGTTTTGCCTAAAGAAAAGTGTGATATTATATGTAAAGTTTGTGATGAGATACTTACAGGCAAATTGGATGAGGAGTTCCCACTCGTAGTTTGGCAAACAGGTTCAGGTACTCAGTCCAACATGAACGTAAATGAGGTAGTAGCTAACCGTGCCCATGTATTATTGGGTGGTAAGTTGATGGATGATAAAAAGGAAATACATCCGAATGATGATGTAAACAAATCGCAATCATCTAATGATACCTTTCCTACGGCTATGCATATTGCTGCATATAAGTTAATAGTAGAGCATACAATACCTAATGTGAAGTTGTTGCGAGGTACATTAGATAAAAAATCAAAGGAGTTTAAAGATATAGTTAAGATAGGCCGTACCCATTTAATGGATGCAACACCTCTTACCCTTGGGCAGGAATTTTCTGGTTATGTTTCACAACTTGATCATGGGATAAAGGCTCTTAAAAATACTCTTGCTCACCTTTCTGAACTGGCTTTAGGTGGTTCTGCTGTAGGTACAGGATTGAATACTCCTAACGGTTATGCAGTAGCCGTAGCAAAAAAGATAGCTGAACTCTCAAAACAACCTTTCGTTACAGCGGAAAATAAATTTGAAGCTCTGGCTACACACGATGCCATGGTAGAAACTTCGGGTGCATTAAAGCAGTTAGCAGTATCTATGATGAAGATAGCTAATGATATTCGTTTGTTGGCTTCTGGTCCACGGTCGGGCATAGGTGAAATACTTATCCCTGAAAATGAACCTGGCTCTTCTATTATGCCTGGCAAAGTAAATCCTACCCAATGCGAAGCTATGACTATGGTGGCAGCACAAGTTATCGGGAATGATGTAGCGGTTTCAGTTGGCGGTATGACAGGGCATTTTGAACTGAATGTGTTTAAGCCGGTTATTATTTTTAATGTGCTAATGTCTGCAAGGCTCATTGGTGATGCCTGCAATTCGTTTAATGAACATTGCGCAGTGGGCATAGAGCCAAATAAGCCAGCAATTACGAAGAACTTAGAAAATTCTCTTATGTTGGTAACTGCACTTAATACACACATAGGGTACGAAAATGCAGCTAAAATCGCCAAAAAGGCTCATAAAGAAAATCTGACATTGAGACAAGCTGCCCTTGAGCTAAAGTTGCTAACCAATGAGCAATTTGACCAGTGGGTAGATCCTAAAAAGATGATTGGCTCTCTTTAAATCAGAATCAAGAATTCTTTCGGTATACTGTTCCTGCATTAGCCTGTGCCGTTGGCATTATTACTAAATCGCTAATATTAACGTGTGCAGGTCGTGAAGCAGCATAATACACTACATCTGCAATATCGGCAGCGGTAAGGGGCTGAAATCCTTTGTATGCGTTTTTTGCTTTTTCGGTATCTCCATGAAAGCGTACAATAGAAAATTCCGTTTCAGCCATTCCCGGGCAAATGCCAGTTACTCGTATGCCATGAGGCAATAGGTCTATTCTCATGGCTTTAGTTAGAGCATCTACAGCATGCTTGGTGGCACAATAAACATTACCGTTAGCATAAACTTCTTTACCGGCAATAGAGCCAATATTTACGATATGTCCTTTTTGATTCTTTATCATCAGTGGGGCAATGCAACGAGTAACAAAAAGCAAGCCTTTAATATTAGTATCTATCATTTTTTCCCAGTCGTCTAAATCACCTTCTTGTATAGAACTTAAGCCACTTGCCAGACCAGCATTATTTACCAAAACATCAATCTGTTTCCATCTATCATCTAAAGTCGATAGAATTTTGCTCGTTTCTTCTCTTTTTCTAACATCAAACTTCAAATCAAGAACCTTTATAGAATAGCGTTTTTCAAGCTGATCTTTTATCTTGGTAAGCCTGTCGGCTCTTCTGCCTGTAATTATTATATCATAACCATGTTTTGCAAATTCATGTGCAATTGCCTCGCCAAAACCAGCAGTGGCACCCGTAACCATAACTATTTTATTCATAATAAGTCGGTTTATGGCACAAAAGTAGAAATAATGCCCTCACGGTATGAAATACCATTTTATCTCTGTTTTTCTTAACTTTGTGTAAGTTATGAAAATACGTCGCATTATTATTATATTGGTTCTGGCTGCTTTTATAAATCCAGCAATCTCATCAGGTAAGAAGGTACTCGTTGCCTTTTTATCTACTTCTACATTTAATACATCATCTGGTAGCTCCTATTTTGAGACATATCTTACTGTTATCGGTCAAACTGCTTTTTTTGTAAAAGATTCCAGCAATAAGTATCAAAGCAAAATCAACATTGTTGTTTCTTTCTTTAAGGATAGTACTTTGGTGCTGACTAATAATTATAATCTGAAGAGTGAAGAAATAACTGATACATTGAGCAAACCTGATTTTATCGATGCGCAAAGGTACTGGCTTCCCAAAGGCGCTTATAGTATGAAAATAACGATGAAGGATTTGTATAATCCTAATGGAAAGGCCAGATCTCTGGAGCAAAAAATAAATGTAGGGTATGAGATGGATAGTGTAAGGATCTCTGACGTGGAGTTTCTTCAATCATACACTGCATCTAATAAACCCGGAATATTGAATAAGAGTGGGTATGATATGATACCCTATGTATATAATTATTATCCGGAAGAACTTAATGAAATAAAATTTTACGCTGAAGTGTACAATGCCTATAAAATAGCGGGAGAACATGGAAAGTTTATTGTAAAATATTTGATCGCATCAGCAGAAACTAACGTGGCCTTATTTGAGTATAACAGAGTTTCTGTTCAGCAGGCAGACACCATAAATCCTATACTAGGAGGCTTTAATATAAAGGGTCTCCCTTCAGGTGGGTATTATCTAAAAATTGAGATTATTGATAAGACTAATAGCATTAAGGCTTCACGAACATATAATTTCATCAGGCATAATCCGAATACTGAGATCAGTATGAAGAACCTTGGATCAGTGAATATTGCCAATACATTTGTAAATAAAATAAACGATAAAGATTCCCTAATAGAGTTCATTAAGTGTCTCGATCCTATTGCAAACCTTAGTGAGCAGGATTTTGCAAGGAGCAAGGGACTGCGTGCTGTTGATTTTACTTTGCTTAAACAATTTTTTTATAATTTTTGGCAGGTTCGCAATTCGGTTAATCCCGAAGATGCCTGGCAAAAATATTACGTACAGGTTAACGCTGTCAATAAGAAGTATGGTAATTGTGGTACAAAGGGTTATCAAACTGACCAAGGGAGGGTTTATCTGCATTATGGCGCCCCTAACCAGCTTGTACGTTCTGAAATTAATCCTGCCACATATCCTTATGAAATATGGGAGTATTATAGGCTTTCTGATGGTGAAACGGACAGAAAGTTTGTTTTTTATGAGCCCGGTGCTGTGGGTGATTGTTATGTTTTACTTCATTCAGATGCAAGAGGGGAAGTGCAAAATAGGCAATGGCAACTTTTATTATACAGTCGTAAAGATGGCATGCCCAGTGATGTAGACCAGAATAGGCAGACGGATCCCTTTGGTGAAAATACAATGGATCAATTCAGCAACCCTCGTTAATGCTGTAGCTGCGCAAGATGAACTAAAATGACCATGCGTGTAGCTGTAGTTATATTAAACTGGAACGGGAAAGCATTTTTGGAGCGATACCTTCCAATCGTTTTAAAAAATAATACACACGATGCGCAGATCATTGTTGCAGACAATGCCTCTACAGATGATTCTGTAGATTTTGTAAGGAAGAATTATCCAGACATACATATTATTCAAAATCCTACCAATGGTGGGTTTGCAGAAGGATATAATACAGCCCTGCGACAGTTAAAAACAGAATATTATGTACTTCTTAATTCTGATGTAGAGGTAACTCCTAATTGGATACCTCCTGTAATTAAGATGCTTGATAGCAATCCGCAAGCTAGTGCTATACAGCCTAAAATTAAATCATATACCAACCCTTCCTATTTTGAGTATGCCGGTGCGGCCGGTGGATACATTGACAGATATGGTTATCCTTTTTGCCGGGGCAGGATATTCGATGTTATTGAAAAGGATGAAGGTCAGTATAATACTGAAAGTGAAATATTCTGGGCAACAGGTGCATGCTTGTTTATCAGGGCTTCGGTCTTTCATGAAATGGGTGGTTTTGATGAAGATCTTTTTTCTCACCAGGAAGAAATCGATCTGTGCTGGAGAATGAAGTTAGCCGGGTATAAGGTTTTATACTGCCCTAATTCAGAGGTTCTTCATTTTGGAGGTGGTATGCTTCCCAAATCCAATCCATTTAAAACGTATCTGAATTTCAGGAACAACCTTGTTATACTTTGTAAGAATCATCCCAGGAAGGGCCTGGCCAGAAAAATGTTTCTTCGTATGGTGCTGGATGGATTGGCAGCAATACGATTTTTAGGCATGGGTAATGTAAAAGATTTTGTTGCCATACTTAAGGCGCATTTTCATTTTTACGGTAGCCTAAGTAAGACAATGGCGAAGAGAAAGAAAGTACAAGCCACAATTAAAAACAAACCCTTTGTACCACAATTACCATACTTCTTATTGACAGCGTTAACCTGTACGTAATATTTTATCGAAGACAAGACGGTTTTTTCCGAATTGGATCCTAAGAATTTTTCCTGAAAATGGACTGGAAACCTGCCATAAACGGATTTAAAGGTTACCTGAGACTTGAAAAATCGCTTTCGGAGAATACCCTTAGTGCTTATTTCCATGATGTAGAGCTACTGGAAAGTTTTTTGCGCGAAAAGGGACATTTAATAACCCCCGCACAAGTAACATTTAAGCACTTACAGGATTTTTTAGCCTGGATAAAAGGAATGGAAATAGGTCCGAGAAGCCAGGCCAGGATAATATCGGGAATTCGGACTTTTTATAAATATCTTTTACAAGAAGATGAAGTAAAACAAAATCCGGCTGAGATGCTAGAGATGCCAAGATTACCCGCAAAGCTGCCGGAAGTACTTACATTGCAGGAAATAGATGATCTTATAAAAGTTATTGACCTTAGTAAGCCAGAGGGGCAAAGGAATAAAGCTATCCTTGAAACATTATATTGTTGCGGGCTCAGAGTATCAGAACTGGTTGGTCTTAAGATATCTGATATTTCGTTCGATGAAGGATATATACGAGTAATAGGTAAAGGGAATAAACAACGCCTGGTTCCACTGGGTAAATCTGCAAGTAAATACATTACTATATACCTGGACCAGGTTAGGTTCCATGTAGATGTAAAAAAAGGAAGTGAGGATATTTTGTTTTTAAACCGTAATGGCAGAAAGATAACCAGGGTTATGATATTTTATATTATACAGCAGCTTGCCGAGAAATCGGGTCTTAACAAAGCAATAAGCCCGCATACTTTTCGTCATTCATTTGCTACGCACCTGGTTGAAGGTGGAGCTGATCTGCGTGCGGTGCAGGAGATGCTCGGCCACGAGAGCATTACAACCACAGAAATATATACGCACCTGGACAGAGAATATTTAAGAGATGCTGTTATGAAATACCATCCCCGGCGTTGAAAAAAATATTCTTTGAGAAGTTATAGAATTTTCTATTTTTGTACTCAACCTATTAACTATGTCAGTATATAGATTTAAAGTATACTTTGAGGACGATGAGAATGTGTATCGCGAGATAGAGATCAAAGCAGCTCAGTCTTTCGAAGACCTTCATAACGCCATACAAAAGGCTGTTAACTTTGATGACGTGTACAGTGCTTCGTTTTATTTGAGCAATGATACCTGGCGCAAAGGCAAAGAGATACCCTTGTTGCGGAATAAAAAAGCAGATGTGAAAAATAACGGGTGGATGCATGAAGCAAAAATTGCACCCTATATGGAAGACCCGCATCAGAAGTTGATATATGAGTTCGATCCTGATGGTGCTAATTGGATATTGTGTGTAGAGTTACTTAAGATACTACCCGATTCACCGGTTACATACCCGCGTGTTAATAAGAGTGTAGGTACACCACCGCCACAGTATAAGATTACTACCCCGGTTGAAGTAGCAGAGGATGAAGAAGAAGTTGAAGCACCCGAAGAGGATAATTATGTAAAAAGCATGCCTGTGCATTTTGAGGAAACAGAAGATGCTGAAGTTGAAAGCGAAATAAAGGTTCATGCTAAGGCACCTACTAGTTCTGAAGAAGAGGCCGGATTAGCTATAGGAGAAGATCCGGCAGCGGATGAAGAAGAAAGCGGTGATGCCTTTGAAGGCGAAGCCGGTTTTGAGGAAGAAGAATTATAGTATTACAAAATTTCCCCTTGTCATTCCCCTTACTTATTGCAATTGTTGGCCCCACAGCAGCAGGTAAAACTGCACTCTCTGTGCGAATAGCAAAACACTTTAATACTGAAATAGTTTCAGCTGACTCCCGCCAGTTCTATAAGGAGATGGAGATAGGTACTGCCAAGCCCACCCCGGAAGAATTAAAAGAAGCGCCCCATCATTTTATAAATAACCTTTCGATACAAGAAGAGTACAGCGTTGGGAAATACGAAAAGGAAGCCTTAAAATGTTTACACGAGATATTTAAGAAACACGATAAAGTTGTTTTGGTGGGTGGTTCAGGTCTATTTGCTAATGCAGTCTGCAATGGACTCGATATTCTGCCGGTGGGCGATGCAAAAGTAAGACAACACTATGAAGAGTTATTGCAATTGGAGGGCATTGAAGCCTTACAAAAGGAGCTTAAAGAAAAAGATCCAGCCTATTTTGAAATAGTAGATATAAAAAATCCAAGGAGGCTTATACGGGCATTAGAGGTATGTAAGATATCGGGATTGCCTTATTCTCATTTTAGGAATAAGAAGCATGTAAAGCGTGATTTTGCAATAGTTAAAATTGGTATTGTTCCTGATAAAGAAATTCTTATTGAAAGAATAAATAGAAGAGTTGATGATATGCTTGCTGCGGGCTGGTTACAAGAATGTAAATTATTATATCCGCATCGGAACCTTAATGCGCTTAAAACAGTTGGTTATACAGAACTTTTTGATTTCATAGAGGGGGAAATGGGTTGGGAGGAAACGGTACAAAAGATGAAAACAAATACATGGCATTATGCCAAGCGCCAGCTTACTTGGTTCAGGAAGGATAAAGAAATAAAGTGGTTTTCTCCCGATGACGATGCACAAGTATATTCATACATAACTGATTTCATCTCTTCTCAATAGTATATGTTCAATATAAGGCACGACTATGTTGCGATAAAGAAACCGGTTCTTTATGCTATTACCGCTGAGTTTTTTATACAGCTTATTTCAACATCACTACTTTATATTATGCCCTTATATATGCGTACACAGGGCTATACAGATGGACAAATTGCAGGATACATTTCTTTTCGTTTTTTAGGGATCCTTATTACTACACTGCCCTTAGGGTTTTTGATAAAAGGCAGAAAGCTGAAAGGGTTTTTTATGGCCACCGGCATACTTATTCCCATTTTCACACTTGCGTCAATCGAAGGTATACAGTATCATATTAGCTGGCTTATTTCATGCGCTCAACTTTTGCATGGTGTATTTTATTCGTTTACCAGTGTAGCTATGTTGCCCTATATCATTCGTAATGAAAAGCCGGAAAGTCAAACAGAAGCTATAGCCCTGCATTTCGCAGTATGGAGCCTTGGTTCACTAGTTACCGGCTTTTTGACCGGATTTCTTAATGTTTTAAGCCCGCACATATTTAATGAAAGGAATATATTAACTCTCATAGCAGTAATAGGCTTTGCAAACCTCTATTTTTTGAATAAGATAAAAGATGAATTCGTGCCCGAGGTAAAGAACAGA
>Ga0206879_1189_pt1 | contig 12445 bp, 11 predicted proteins | sample Alteio_BWOrgCont_5_FD_152897 | JGI IMG/M metagenome (GOLD analysis project Ga0206879, IMG submission 152897) | Enriched cells from forest soil in Barre Woods Harvard Forest LTER site, Petersham, Massachusetts, United States -... | ecosystem: Environmental > Terrestrial > Soil > Temperate forest > O... | reverse complement strand
TATGTAACCAAAGATTCTTCGAGCTATGCCCTTTTCGTACTCCTGATTTATTTGTTCATTCAGTTTGTCGATAATCATTACATCATTCCCCGAATTGTAGCATCGAGGGTAAAACTTAATGCACTTATCTCTATAATAGTTGTGCTTATGGGCTCAGCCATATGGGGTATTCCTGGAATGTTCCTCTCCATTCCTTTAACAGCAATTGTAAAAGTTATTTTTGATCATATTGAACCTTTAAAGGCATGGGGGTTTTTACTGGGAAACAGAGTTCCGACTAAAAAATAAAATGAAGTTTTCATTTCTATTTATAACGTTGTCACTTATAAGTTACAGGTGCAGTTGTTGTATGACCTGCAATTTACAATTACGTCGGGAAATAGTTAACAGCACCTTTTTCCCAAACCTGTTTACGATGCTTTCAGCATTTATAGTATTGGCACTTATAGTCATCCTTTTGGTATATCTGTCAAATAAAAAACATATCAAACTGGCCAATTCAAACTTATCAGGATTTGTCTTAAACCCGGTCCCGCTGAAAACAACTGCTGTTGTATTGGGTATTGGAATAGGAGGGTTTATTGATGGTATTCTGTTTCATCAGATCCTGCAATGGCACGAAATGATATCCAACAAAATTCCTCCGGTTACATTATTGGCTAAAAGTGTGAACATGTTTTGGGATGGCTTATTTCACGCATTTAATTTAGTCGTTGTCATTATCGGCATTGGATTGCTATGGAAACTTTTGAAACGTAATGATATAGATAAATCCGGCAACTTATTTTTCGGTGGACTCCTGTGGGGCTGGGGACTATTCAATATTGTAGAGGGGGTGATTAACCATCATATCCTAAAGCTCCACTTTGTGAGAGATTATACCACTCAAACTGAAGTTTGGAATTACGGATTTTTGCTGACCTCTGCATTGATTTCATTTTCAGGTTATTGCATAGCCCTAAAATTGCCGACGTCTAAACTTCCAACCAATTTCAATACTAAATGAGGTCCGTTCTAAAATTGAAAAAAAAAGTCAGTCCTCCCTGGAAAAAATACAGATCAGATATGCTCAAATCGTTTCCATCTCCTTACAGGGGAGAAAACGATTCCCTCGCGGATGGCATAAGTGATGCTATACGGGAACTTGACAGGCTTAAACCTGAAAAAACAGGGGGCGCAGCATTCCTGGGTACAAATTCTAAACTGACCATACCGTTTGATACCATAAAGAATTCAAAGCTGAATCAAAAAATGAATTCCTCGGAAAATGTTATCAAGCAGGTAATAAAATTATTCGAAGGGCTGCCAAACTGGGGACATCCGCTTACAATGAACAATGTAAATCCACAGGGAAACTCAGCCGCCATAGTTGCAGCTATTTTAACGGAAGTCTTTGCCCCCAACATACTTGAAGGGGAATACGCCTGGAATACACATCAGGCAGAATTAGAATCCGGGGGTATTTTGGCCAACCTGGCCGGATGGGAAGCTGCCAAATCGGGTTGCGTATACACATACGGCGGTTCGGGTTGTTGGACTTACCATCTGAAATATGCACTTACCAGGGTTCTTCCGGACTCCCGGAAGAAGGGTATACGCACCGATGCAAAAGTAATCTGTTCGCAACAGGCTCATTATACCATGCTAAACAGCACCGATTGGACAGGACTGGGAATGGATAACATCATTCTCATAAAAACCGACAGGGATACCAATGCAATGGACACAAGGCATTTGGAAGAAGTATTAAAAAAATGTCAGACGGAAAAAATACCGGTTGTGTCTGTCGTTTGCACAATGGCAACCACAGACGCTAATGCTTACGATCCGGTGGAAGCCGTAAGAAAACTGGTAGACAAGTATCCTAATCCTGAAGGGTACGGCAAGACTTTGTTGTATTGTGATTCGGTCATCGGATGGTCTTGGATAGCCTTTAAAAATTATAATTTCAAATCAAATCCCCTGGGTTTCTCTGAAGAAGTTTTACCTTATATTGAAAAAAATTACAATGCGATCAAGGGTATATTTTTTGCAGATGCCTTTGCCGTAGATTTTCACAAAACCGGTTTTTCACCATACATCAGTAGTGTATTTGTTTACAAAAATGCGCTGGAGTTCGAGACTTTGCTTTCCAGGGGTACCTCAGCCTATTTACAAAGCCGATCTCCTTACAACCCCATGAATTATACCCTGGAAGTGTCAAGAGCAGCAACCGGTTCAATGGCCGGCTGGGCTACGCTTAAATTTTTTGGACACGAAGGTTTCCAGTCTGTTCTGGGCGGAATCCTCGAAAACAAAGTTTATTTACAGAATCAGATTTCTGAAAATTCAGAAATGATTTGCGTAAACCCTTTTGATTACGGATTGGTAACACTGCTCAGGATATATCCGAAAGACGTAAATGCCCAGCTACAATTCCATCGCGAATTAAAGGATCCTATCCACAAGTCAGAATTGGTTAAACACAATCAATTTACTGAATCCATAGGCAATTTACTGTTTGAGTGGTTTCGGTCCGGAAAAAAAATAAACGGACACTGTACCCCTTATTTAAGTTTCACAACTGGATTTCGTTGTACAGAATACAACAGAGACCAGAAAGACAACAAAGCGATGCTATATGCCATTAAACTATTTCCGATGAATGTATACATTACTCCTGAAATCATGGATCATGTTCTGGACTGTATTGTTGCGGCAAGAGATGAAGTTATAAGCAATTCTGATATGCGGACACATGAAAAAAAGTAAACTAACCACAGCAAGCGGAAGACCGTATTGCGAATATGAAAATTCACTGACTGCCGGCATTCGGGGTCCGGTTCTTCTGCAGGATTATTTTTTGCACGAAGACATGGCCCATTTTAACCGGGAACGAATTCCGGAGCGGGTGGTTCACGCAAAAGGCACCGGAGCATTCGGAACCTTTACTGTAACGCATGACATCCGTATGTATACAAAAGCGAAACTATTTTCAGAAATTGGAAAACAGACGTCTCTGTTTGCAAGGTTTTCAATTGTAGGGGGTGAAAAAGGAGGAGCTGACAGCGAAAGAGATCCAAGGGGGTTTGCAATCAAATTTTACACCGAAGACGGGAATTGGGACCTGGTAGGCAACAACACGCCGGTATTCTTTATCAAGGATCCGAAAAAATTTTCCCATTTTATTCATACCCAAAAACGAGACCCAAAAACCAACTGCAAAAGCCCAACCATGATGTGGGACTTTTTCAGCTTAAACCCCGAAAGTCTTCATCAACTGATTATACTGATGAGTGACAGGGGTACTCCTTTTTCCTATAGACATATGGATGGCTTTGGGAGCCATACGTTTTCAATGTTGAACAAAAAAAATGAGCGGGTTTGGGTAAAGTTTCACTACAAAACAGGTCAGGGTATAAAAAATTTCAGTCGAAAAGAGGCCAATAGCATGAAGGGGGCAGACCTTGATCAGGCGCAACGGGATTTGGTAGACGCGATTGAAAAGAAAGATTTTCCAATCTGGAAACTGAAAATTCAGGTGATGACTGACGCAAAAGCAAAGAAATTCCACTGGAATCCGTTTGACCTCACCAAAGTTTGGCCACATAGAGAATTTCCGCTAATAGAAGTGGGAACAATTGAACTGAATAAAATTCCCGAAAACTATTTCAGAGATGTTGAACAGGCTGCCTTTGCACCGGCTCATGTTGTGGACGGCATCGGCTATTCACCGGACAAAGTGCTTCAGGGACGCCTGCTTTCCTATCCGGATGCACAGCGCTACCGTCTGGGTGCAAACTACGAACAAATTCCCGTTAACAAATGTCCGTATGCGGTCAATACTTATCAACGTGACGGGCTCATGCAAACAGAGGAAAACGGAGGAGCAAAACCGAATTACGGGCCCAACAGTTTTGACGCCATCGTAGCAGATGGCGATTACAAAGAACTTCCCCTATCTTTGGATTCACTCACAGCAGATTTCTACGACCGCAACAAAACCGACCGTGACCATTATACACAACCGGGCAATTTATACCGTGATGTAATGACCAGCGCAGATAAAAAAAATCTGGCAGACAACATCGTAAGTTCAATGCAAGGCATCTCAGGTGATAAAAAAAATGAAATCATAAATCGCCAGTTGTGTCACTTTTCCCGAATAGATTCGCAACTTGGTAATGCTATAGCCAAAGGGCTACAATTCGATATTAGGTGAAAACCAGGTTAACCATTACGTTTTAATAAATGGTTTTGAGTAATTGAAATAATCAGACTGAATATGTACAATGTATGTTCCAGCAGGTAAAATGATCGTATTCACCATATATGAATTGACACCTGAATCTGCTTCAATATTTTTTGTTAATACAATTGAACCAATCATGTCTGTAATTGTTACGACATAATTTTGTCCTGAATTCATATCCGTTTTTATTTCGATATAGTCTTTGAAGGGATTGGGAACACAAGAAATAACCCCGGAACGAACCGAGATTACAGATATAATATCGGACAGGGTTAACTTTCCGTCAAAATCAATCTGAGATAACCGATAGTAGGTCAAATAATATGGATTTTCATCCGTATAGCTGTAATCCATTTCATCCGTTGTTGTCCCGGCTCCGGCGATTGTTGTATCTATGGTCCAATTTAACGCATCTGCACTTTTTTCCAGAATGAATTTTGCATTATTAGTTTGCGTGGCAACTTTCCAAAAAATAGCATTGTAACTTCCTTTTGAATAACTGGTGAATAAAACCAATTCAATAGGCAAAGGATTTGCAACGATGCTAGTTGAACCAAACGTAAATGGGCTGAAGCTGGAAACAGCGTTAGAAGTAACTTCTCCGGGACTTGAAGCTATGATTGAACTTTGACCCACATCAGCCCAGGAAGCACCATTCCAATGTGCAACACGTAACGTATTAGTATAGGCCTTAATTCCGCTTGCCGGAGCATTTTGCCAAAACAGAGATACATTGACAGTATTTCCGGGCACCGTTTCGGATAATGTCCAATATTCTATTGTACTTACATTTGTCAGTGGCAAGTTCATTGCGACTGTATTGCCATAGGCTGAATTAAAATATTCCGCAGTAAGCTGATTAGCTACACTGGCAGGGGCGGTAATTCCCAGTCTGGCCCAATTCGAGCCTGCTCCTAAAGGGAAAACAAACGCAGTGTTTCCGATTTTCGTCATAGGACCATTTATGAAAGAAATGGCGTTTCCTGAAGTTGCTGAAGATCCGGCAGTAAGTGTTAAAGCCGCTGCCGCAGTTGTTGTGATAATCCCGCTTGTAAGTGTCAGCGAATTGGTAACTGTTTCCGGTGACGACAATATACTGCTTCCGCCGATCCCGTTTGCTATCGTCAAATTATAAAATGTTCCTGGTGTGGTTCCTCCAATTGTTTGAGCCGTAGTTCCTGTAAACAGGACCGTACTTGTCCTTTGTGTAAACATTCCCGAATTGATTAGTAGACCGGTTGTTCCGCTTAGATTCATAGATTCTGCTCCCGAAGGAGCGTTGTACGAATCCATATCAAAAGTGAAATTCGAATTAATCGTCAGGCTTAATAAATTGAAGTTAACGCTGTTATACGGTTGAACAGTTTTGGCAACCGCACCGGCTAATAATACAAAATTCGGATAATTTGTTGTCGGATAAGGCCAAAATGCGAATGTTGTATTGGCAGCAGTAGAAGCATTGCCGAATTGTATGGTACCACCCGTAACATTGTATGACAAAATATTCGAGCCTCCAAGATCGGCATCGGCAAAATACCCATCTGTAGCTTCCTGAATAATGATTGTTCCTGCAGTCATATTCGTTATCCCACCGGCAAGGTTATTTAATGCGAAAGTACCCTGAATGGAATAGCTGCTTGCAGAGCAGGTGAGTGTCCCCCCTGTCATCTGAAAATTAATAAAATCGGTCACATCGGTATAATTAAACCCTGCGCCAATAAATAAATTACCGCTTACCATATTCAATTCGGGGGAATTTCCACCGGTGACATGGTATTGAAAATCCCGTCCGCTATTGACGGCCTGACCAGTCATTACGTCAACTGTCCCTCCGTTCATGAAAAGTTCGCCGGATAATACCACATTTGATTGCTCTACACATGTGCCGGGATTGGCTCCATTCGATGGAGTGGAGACCGTACCATTCTTTGCCAGATTCATTGTTCCGGCATTGGACTGTATGACAACCCCATAAGGAATGACCAACGAGTTAGCAGAACCGCTGTTGTAACAATCATTTAATACACCTGGATTGTCCATTATCCAAGTCCCCGTAACAAATGTGAAATAATATTTTGCTCCCGTGTTAATTCCTGCGATAAAACTGGCAGATTGGATATCCAATGCTGTCGTGGATGCATTTAAGTTCATTACAATTGTACCTGTGATAGTATAACTGCCTGTTCCACTTACTATTGAATTCGTTATCCCGTTAAAAGTAAGCTTCGCACCTGCACTTAAAGTAAATGAACCTGCATTAGATAAGTTACCTGAAATTGTCAGGCCCTGGTTAACCGAGACTGCCAGGGATCCTGTTCCATTTATAGTTAAGGAAAGACAAACATCCGTAGCGGCATTTGCAGTTACAGCAACTGCAGTAGGGATTATAACATTTTCAGTCGCTAAAGGAATATGGGCCAACGACCAATTGCCGGGAGTACCCCAGAGACCTCCTGAAGATATGTTGGTCTGCGCAAAGGCAGTTGTCAACCAAAAAGTGAACACGATATATAGAATTAGCCTGATACTTAGCACAATTAGTTGTTTTCTATTTTAGTGGAGACGATGCATTAGCCAATAAACAATATAGATAGCCAGAACTACAAGGCCAATGCCAAAATACAATCTGTTGGGCCTGGGGGGCCGTGTAAATCCGTTATTGAGTTTATCAAGTCCTATCACATCCTTTTCTGTGCAAAATACTTCTGACGTTCCTGTTTTATTTTTTTCCATTATGGAGTTGTAGCATTTCCAAACGACTGTTTGGGCATAATTCGGGGACGCAATGAAAAATCAACACTCATTATGTAGTAAAGGATAGCAACTAAACACAGAGCCAGTCCGGTCCAGAAACGCCAGTCGTGATGTACACGTTTCCAGTATGGGGGTTGATTATTGTGAACTTTATTTTGTTCCGCTTTAGCCACCCTGTGATGATTATTTTCGTTTTCACTCATTGGAATACCAAATCACTATTTTCTTCCTTTCCAATTACCTCTTACCCATTGGTGGCCTTTATTTGCATCATGATTCCAATGACCCTGATTCCAGCGGTCTCCTGAATGCGGAGGCTTGTCCCAATGACCACCTATGTATCTGTATCCGCCTCCAAATGGTTCCCACTCTTCGCCAATCCACACATGAAAACTGCTGGGCTGGGGACTTACAACTATGACAGGTGCTACAGGTTGAATCTTAACGAAAATCTGAGCTTTGACACAAACAGATGTCAGACTAAAAACAAGCAACACGAAAAAGATTTTACTACTCTTGGTTTTCATAATTCAGGAATTTAAAGGTTCACATGTTAAAATTGTTCTGGGATAATAGGATTTCATTAACTTTTCCCAGGTGCAAAGATTCGGATTTTCAAAATCTCACGTGTTACTTAATTGACATTTAAATATGTATAAATCACACCTTTGTTGGGACAGACAAGAATTCTTGTCTCGGGGAAAAATTCTCTGACTGTTCCCTGACTTTGAAGCTCAACGAAACTTTGAAGCTCAACGAAGCTGTTTTTCATACTGTAGTCGTTTGAATTCAGCTTAAACTTCACTTCAAGTTTGTAATCTATACTTTTCCCTTTGTTAATCAATGTGCAATGTAAATCTCATACTTTATGCTAGTTGTTCCAGGTCACTTCAATAATGCCAGGATCAGCCAGAAGTTCATTTACAATACCACTAATTTCTCCTGAACGAAGCCCGGCGATTTTGGCTGAAATACTGAAGTTCACATCGGTTTTTAAAATGGAACAGTCTGACAGAATCAAACCGGTTTTCGAAAAAAGTTTATTTATTAATTCCATAGATTTTGCACTGTCACAGGTCACAATTTTCAGATTGGTCTGTTTATACTTATCAAAAAACCTTGTTTCCAACAACTTCATTCCCCAAAGGATTGATAAAGCAATGAGTGTAGCCGCCAACGCAGCGAAATACATTCCTCCTCCGGTTGCCAAACCGATTGCTGCAACAGTCCATAGACCCGCCGCGGTTGTAAGACCACGAATAGCACCCTGTTTAAGAAAAAGAATGGTTCCTGCCCCGATAAAACCTATTCCGCTAACCACTTGCGCGGCGATCCGGGAAGGGTCTAACACGACATTCCTGGTGCCTAAAATATCAAAGAAACCAAACGCAGATACCATCATTATAAGGGAAGATCCAACGCAAACCATCATGTGCGTCCGTAAACCTGCAGCCCAGTCCTTGCGTTCCCGTTCGATTCCGATAATACCACCGAAAAATGCAGCCAATGCCAAACGCAAAAGAATTTCAGTCCACACAATCATTTATCCTTATTTTAATTTTGTTGAAATTGCGGAAACAGCAGAACGTCTCTATTACAGACAAAAACAAATCCTTGCAGGAATCACACTTCTGAAGATAAAGCGTTTTTAGTACACAATTGATCCGCTAATAGACTACCTTTATTAAGTACCTCATATGTGTGAATTATGTAACTCAATACGATAGTTATATAATCGCCCCATCTTTTCAGCTTCGCATATTTGCATCCACCGGCACCAAAACCGATAGTGCTGCCGGCATTAATCCCGATAGTATTGAAATTATTCGTAAAATACATGGTCAGTAACCGTTGCAAAATGGCGGTGAAAGAAGAACTGAGAAAATTAGACCTCCACTTCATTCTGGTTGAACTGGGTGAAATTGATATCATGGAAACCATTTCTATCAATCAAAGGGTCCAGCTAAAAGCCGGGCTTCTCGTTTCGGGACTTGAATTAATGGATGACAAAAAAGCCGTTTTAATTGAAAAGATAAAAAATGCTGTTATTGAAATGGTTCATCACTCAGAAGAAGGCCTAAAGGTTAATTTTTCAACGTACCTGAGCGAAAAACTCAAACATGATTATACCTATCTGGCCAACCTGTTTTCAGAAGTTCAGGGAACAACGATCGCTCAGTTTGTGATTTCTCACAAAATCGAACGGATAAAAGAATTAATGATTTATGATGAACTGAATATTACTGAAATTGCCTGGAAAATGAACTACAGCAGTGTTGCTCATCTCTCCAATCAGTTCAAAAAAGTAACCGGTCTGTCCCCCTCGCATTTCAAACAACTGAAAGACAAAAGAAGAAGTCCACTCGAAGAAGTCGGGAATACTGCAGTTAAAGTTCAGGAAACAGAATGATAAAGGCCAAAAGAGCAGATAAAGAAGAGTTAATCTTTACCCTTAATGAACTAGCCAGAGAAAAGGAAGAAAAGAAAAAACTGCTGCTAGAATTAAATAGTGCCAAAGAAGAGCTTGCTTTTCAAAACAATGAAAAAGGAAAAAGGGCTGCAGAGCTGAAAATTGCAGACACAGAACTAAATTTTCAAAATAAAGAGAAAGAAAAACGGGAAATTGCCAACAAAGACCTGGAAGCATTTAATTATTCCGCGAAATTGGCCGCTCAATATGCCCGAAGTCTTATTGAAGCAAGTCTTGATCCTTTATTTACGATAAGTCCGGATGGGAAAATAACCGATATGAACAATGCCTCCATCAACATTATTGGCAGGCCCCGCAATGAACTGATCGGGACAGATTTTTTCAATTATTTTACCGAGCCTGGAAAAGCGAAAGATGGCTATAAACAGGTATTTTCAAAAGGCTTTGTAGCAGATTATCCGTTGACAATAAAAGACCACAAACTTACCGATGTGCTTTTTAATGGATCAGTATACAAAGACGGGCAAGGAATCGTTCTTGGTATTGTAGTGGTTGCCCGGGATATAACAAAACAAAAGAAAATTGAAACGGAGCTGATGGAGGCAAAAATATTTGCCGAACTGGCTACAAGCATAGCAGAAGACGCCAAAAGTAAAGCAGAAAATGCAACCCGAATCGCGGAAGACGCAGTAAAAGCCAAGCAGCAGTTTTTGTCAAATATGAGTCACGAAATAAGAACGCCGATGAATGCGATTATCGGTTTTACAAAAGTGGTTTTAAAAACAGAGCTGACAGCAAAACAAAAAGAATACCTCACAGCTATAAAAATAAGCGGAGATGCTTTAATTGTATTGATTAACGACATTCTCGATCTGGCCAAAGTTGACTCAGGCAAAATGACGTTCGAGCAAACTCCGTTCAAGCTGGCTCTTTCTATTTCAGCAATGCTGCATCTGTTTGAAACAAAGATTCAGGAAAAAAATCTGAAACTAATCAAGGAATACGATGAGAATATACCTCAGGTATTAATCGGAGATCCGGTCAGACTGCATCAGATAATACTGAATCTTGTAAGTAACGCAGTAAAATTTACAACCTACGGTAGTATAACCGTAAATGTAAGGCTGCAGCACGAAGATCAAAATCAGGCGATCGTAGAATTTTCTGTTTCGGATACGGGTATAGGAATTGCAGCAAATAAAATCGACAAAATATTTGAAAATTTTCAACAGGCCTCCAGCGGCACTTCAAGATTATATGGGGGAACCGGCCTGGGCCTGGCCATTGTTAAACAGCTCGTAGAACCCCAGGGCGGAACAATAAAGGTCGTAAGCAAACTAGACGAAGGCTCAACGTTCAGTTTCACTCTTGGTTTTCAAAAAACAAAATTTGATGCCGAACCGATCTCGATGGACATAGAACTCGACCCGGAGACAAAAAAAATAAAAATTTTAGTTGTAGAGGACATTGCACTCAATCAATTGCTGATGAAAACACTTTTGGATGAATTTGGTTTTGAAAGGGACATTGCAGCAAACGGAAAAATTGCCATTGAAAAACTGCAAACCAAAAACTATGACATCATTTTAATGGACCTTCAGATGCCTGAAATGAATGGTTTTGAAGCAACGGCATATATACGCAAGGAGTTAAATTCAAACATACCCATCATCGCACTTACAGCTGATGTAACTACAGTGGATTTGGCAAAGTGTAAAGCGGTAGGAATGAATGATTACATTGCCAAACCAGTAGATGAAAAATTATTGTACAGTAAAATAGTCGGTCTGGTAAAAAAAACAATGCCCTCCAATTCAATTGTTTCGGCAGATATCCATCAAAGTAAAAAATCGAAATACATTGACTTGAATTACCTGAACAGGCGAACAAAATCAAATCCGAAATTAATGATGGAAATGATCTCCCTTTATCTGGAACAAACACCTTCCTTAATCGGCATTATGAAACAAAGCCTGAAGGACAAAGACTGGAAATCACTGCATTCTGCTGCACACAAGATGATCCCTTCTTTTTCAATAATCGGCATGAGTGTTGATTTTGAGGAAATTGCAAAGAAAGTGCAGGAATTTGCTTCAACCCAGCAACAAACGGAAGGTATACCGGATTTAATGACGCAGTTGGAAAATGCCTGTATTCAGGCATGTGCAGAATTGGAAGTGGAATTAACAGCAATGAAAAATAAGGCCGTATGAAAAAAGAAAAAATTAAACTATTCCTGGTAGATGACGACAGCTTATTTTTAAAATCGCTTGAAATAGAATTCCTGCAGCATGCCGATTTTGAAATAGAAACTTATCTGACGGGAGAGTTGTGCCTGAAGAGTATTGCTCATAATCCAGATGTGATTATTCTGGATTATCACCTGGACGGAACGGATAAAAAGGCAATGAACGGAATGGAAACGCTTGATAAAATAAAGGCCCTGCACCCGGATATCCCTGTTATTATGCTGTCTTCCCAGGATAAAATTGAAGTGGCCATCAACTGTATGCACCACAGGGCTTTTGACTACGTAGTTAAAAGTGAAACGGCATTTACCCGTCTGCAAAAAATAATCACAACAATTTTTCATTATAAAAAAATGGAAAAGGAACTGAATTGGTACATGGGACGCATGTAATATAGCAGATGCAAACAGTAGCCATAGAATCCGGTGATCCGATGGAGATGGAGAAGAAGATAGAAAAGCAGTTGGAGCTGGCTCAGCGTTCAGTCAATACCATTCGGTTTCTTTCTATTGATGCGATACAAAAAGCGAAGAGCGGTCATCCGGGTCTGCCTATGGGTGCTGCTCCAATGGCCTATGTTCTTTGGACACGATTTCTGAAGCACAATCCATCCAATCCAAAATGGTTCGACCGGGATCGTTTTGTTTTGTCTGCAGGTCATGGCTCTATGTTGCTTTACAGTTTATTGCATCTTACCGGCTATGATTTGACCCTGGATCAAATCAAACAATTTCGGCAATGGGGCAGTAAGGCACCTGGGCATCCCGAATATGGAATTAC
>Ga0206879_1190_pt1 | contig 12513 bp, 10 predicted proteins | sample Alteio_BWOrgCont_5_FD_152897 | JGI IMG/M metagenome (GOLD analysis project Ga0206879, IMG submission 152897) | Enriched cells from forest soil in Barre Woods Harvard Forest LTER site, Petersham, Massachusetts, United States -... | ecosystem: Environmental > Terrestrial > Soil > Temperate forest > O... | reverse complement strand
AGGGCTGTACGTATTTTAGTAGAGCTTATGACTATCTTGTTGGTTTTTAATGAGATAAGCTGTTTTACTTTGTACCCACAGATTGGTGCCCATTCTTTCAAGTCTCGTACAGAACCTTCTCTGTTCTTACCAAAACGATGGTCGTGCCCTATTACCATATAATGAACGTGTAGCTTTTTTACGAGAACATCTTTGATGTAATCGGCTGCAGGTACCCTGGAGAGTTCCTTCGTAAAGGGGTGTATAATAAGATGCTGAACTCCTGCTTTTTCAAGCAATTCCTTTTTTTCTTCCAAGGTGGATAAAAGATGCAGGTCGCTGTCCTCCCCAAAAAGAACAATGCGGGGATGAGGGTCAAAAGTCAATAATACACTCTCCGCCTCACTGGTTTTAGCCAATTCATTAACCTTTGTTAATATCTTTTTATGGCCCAAATGTACCCCATCAAAAGTACCTGTGGTAACCACGGTTTTTTTTATTCCCGCCCTTGCAAATTCATCAATTGAGCTATATGTCTTCATACCGTATTTGGGGGTACCTTAACCTTTAAGTTCTAAGCCCCAAAATTAAAAAAATGAACACTCCTATTATAAAACTCAAAAATATTATACCTTCGCACCACTTTTAAAAAATATACTATGAGCACAGCGACAAATAAGGGGAAAATCGTACAGATTATAGGACCCGTTATCGACGTTAGATTTAACGAAGGTTCATTGCCTAATATTCTTGATGCACTTACGGTTACCAGGCCTGATGGACAGGTAGTAGTACTGGAGTGCGAACAGCACATTGGTGAAGATACTATACGTGCTATTGCGATGGATTCTACCGACGGGTTAAGAAGAGGTGTAGAAGTGCTGGCATTAGGTTCAGCTATTACCATGCCGGTGGGCGAAAAAATTAAAGGCAGGCTGTTCAACGTGGTTGGACAGGCTATTGATGGTATTGGTAGTGTGGATAACGCAGGTGGTTACGCTATTCACCGCGATCCTCCAAAATTTGCAGATCTTTCTACTTCTACGGAAGTATTATTCACAGGTATAAAAGTTATCGATCTTCTCGAACCCTATGCAAAGGGTGGTAAGATCGGTCTGTTTGGTGGTGCCGGTGTAGGTAAAACCGTACTTATCATGGAGCTTATCAATAACATTGCTAAAACCTATTCCGGTCTTTCAGTATTTGCTGGTGTTGGAGAAAGAACCCGTGAAGGGAATGACCTTTTAAGGGAAATGATAGAATCGGGTGTTATTCGCTATGGAGATGAATTTAAACACTCTATGGAAAGCGGCGGATGGGACCTTTCTAAAGTAAATAAAGAAGAATTGGCTAAATCACAAGCAACCCTGGTGTTTGGACAGATGAATGAACCTCCGGGTGCTCGTGCTCGTGTTGCTCTTTCTGGACTGACTGTAGCAGAATACTTCCGCGATGGTGATGAAAAATCAGGTGGAAAAGATATCCTTTTCTTTATCGATAATATATTCCGTTTTACACAAGCAGGTTCCGAAGTATCAGCACTATTAGGCCGTATGCCTTCAGCTGTGGGATACCAACCAACTCTTGCTACTGAAATGGGATTGATGCAAGAAAGAATTACCTCGACCAAGAGGGGTTCTATTACATCAGTACAAGCTGTATATGTACCTGCGGATGACTTAACTGATCCTGCTCCTGCAACTACATTTGCTCACTTGGATGCAACCACAGTGTTAAGCCGTAAAATTGCTGAGTTAGGTATATATCCTGCGGTAGATCCTCTCGATTCTACATCAAGAATTCTTTCGGCTGCTGTATTGGGCGATGCTCACTATAACACTGCACAAAAAGTAAAATCAATATTACAACGTTATAAAGAATTGCAAGATATTATTGCCATTCTGGGTATGGATGAACTTTCTGAAGAAGATAAGTTGATCGTATCGCGCGCACGTCGCGTTCAACGTTTCCTATCACAACCATTCCACGTAGCAGAACAGTTCACTGGTCTTAAGGGTGTGGTGGTAAGTATCGAAGACACTATTAAGGGCTTTAATATGATCATGGATGGTGCCGTGGATGAATATCCGGAAGCTGCATTTAACCTGGTAGGTACCATTGAAGAAGCTATTGAAAAAGGAAAGAAACTTCTTGCTGAAGCCAATAAATAAAGAGGAATATGTTTGTAGAGATACTTACACCAGATAAAAAGTTGTTCAGCGGAGAAGCTGAATATGTAAATATTCCTGGCCGCTCAGGTGGATTTGGCGTATTGAGGAATCATGCGCCTATCATCAGCTCATTAAAGGCAGGTGATGTTAAGGTGAGAGATATGGCTAAGAAAGAACATGTATTCGCAGTTAAAGGTGGTATAATGGAAGTTCGCAATGATAAAGTTATCGTATTAGCCGAATAACATTACCAATTGGTAATGAATAAGATGGGGAGGTTTAGCCTCCCTTTTTATTTTCTGTTTCGCCAAAGAAAAGATTATATATTTGCCTCACCTCATTAATCCTGATTTATGAAAAAGAAATACATTTTAGCGCTTTGTTGCATGAGCATATTGTTCATGGGATGTCCTTACAATTCGGACGTATCGCTGGATGAACAACCTGCGGTGAAAATAAACACCAAGCTTATTGGCAAATGGCAAGAACGTACTTCTGAAGACGTTACCTATATCGTATCGAAAAAAGATGATTACAATTATACCATTCTAGAAAAGCATAAGCCAGCACAAGGCGATTCTGTTTCATCCTCCGATAAAACATATAATGCATTTTTATCAAATATTGACGGAACTACATTTATGAACCTGTATGATGCAAGCCAGGATACAAAGTCTTATTACTTCTATAAAATAGTTATCAGTGATGAGATAGAAGGATTTACCAGCTATCCTGTAACAGAATACATAACGGAGAAGTTTACTTCATCAGCTGATCTTAAAAAGTTTGTACAGACCTATAAGGACCTAAGTTTTTTTTATGGTGCAAAAGTCGAATACATTAAGGTAGGCAAATAAAAGAGATGTATTAAGATATTCAAAGGAGGCTTAAGGCCTCCTTTTTTTTTGTCCCCATTGATATAGGTAAACAGTTGCCAAATGATTTCTAATTTTGGGGTATGAAGTTTAACAGCATTACACCTGCCATTTTAAATTCTTTAAAAGAGATTGCAGGGAAGGAGCATGTGTTATCCGACGATGATACGCTAAAACATTACTCACACGACGAAACAGAAGACCTTAGCTATCTACCTTCTGTGGTAATTAAGCCTCGCACAGCAGAGGAGATAGCTGCCATATTGAAGATATGTAATAAAGAGAATATTTCCCTTACGCCCAGGGGTGCGGGCACAGGGCTAAGTGGTGGTGCTTTACCTATTTATGGAGGCGTTTTATTATCCATGGAAAGGTTCAACAAAATACTTAACATCGATGAGAGAAATTTGCAAGCGACTGTGGAACCAGGGGTGATTAACCAGGTATTCCAGGAGGCTGTTGCAGAAAAGGGTTTATTCTATCCTCCCGATCCAGCGAGTAAGGGTTCTTGCTTTTTAGGAGGTAATGTAGCCGAACGTGCCGGCGGCCCCAAAGCAGTTAAATATGGTGTTACGAAGGACTACGTGCTTAACCTGGAATTGGTTTTGCCCACAGGAGAAATAATATGGACGGGTGCTAATGTGCTTAAAAACTCAACTGGCTATAACCTTACACAGCTTATTACAGGTAGCGAGGGTACACTTGGTATAATAACCAAAATAGTTTTTAGGCTTATACCTATGCCGAAACATAACTTGCTGATGTTAGTTCCATTCTATTCAGCCATCGAAGCATGCGCTGCTGTATCAGCTATTTTTAGGGCGGGAATCACCCCTTCGGCAATGGAGTTTATGGAGAGAGATGCTATCGACTGGGCCTTAAAATATGTGGATGGAATAACACTGCAAGTGAAAGATGAAGTGCAGGCACATTTGCTTATAGAGGTAGATGGAAATGATATAGAAGTATTGATGAAGGACTGCGAAAAGATAACCGAAGTATTACAGAATTATAAAACTGACGAAATACTTTTTGCAGAAACATCTGAACAAAAAAATGCTTTGTGGAAGATGAGAAGAAGTGTTGCTGAAGCCGTTAAATCGCATTCAGTTTATAAAGAAGAAGATACCGTTGTGCCTCGTGCTGAGCTGCCTGTATTGCTTGTTGGAGTTAAGGAAATAGGCAAGAGATATGGCTTCCAATCAGTATGTTATGGTCATGCTGGTGATGGCAACCTACATGTAAATATTATTAAAGGTAGTATGAGTGAGGAGCAGTGGAATAATAATCTTACCAAAGGCATACGCGAAATATTCCAACTTTGTGTAAAATTAGGCGGTACATTATCCGGTGAGCACGGTATTGGCCTCGTACAAAAAGAATACATGGATATTACATTCCCAGAAATAACACGCACTTTGCAAAAACAAATTAAGTTAGTTTTTGATCCCAATAACATTTTAAATCCCGGTAAAATATGGCCCTAAAAGATGCTTATGCACACGGTGTAAAGAATGCTATTAGTCATTTTGTACAAGGCATTTTGGTGCTTGCGCCCATAGCAATTACTGTCTACATTTTGTACAAAGTATTTGATTTCTTTCATTCTACTTTTCACTTTTTAGGGGTAATAGTTCATCCCTTGCTCGACCCATTCATTATTCTTTTTTCGATAGTGATCTTAATCTACCTGGTCGGAAGAATATCGTCGTCTTTATTATTTACACCAGCATATCACAGGCTGGAGAAGGATATTGAAAAAGTACCCCTGATAAGGATCGTTTATTCTTCAGTTAAAGATCTTATGTCTGCTTTTGTGGGTAGTAAAAGAAGGTTCAACCGCCCAGTATTGGTGACATTAGATAAGTTAAATAATATAAAACAATTGGGGTTTATTACGCAGGAAGATCTTTCCAATTTAAACCTGGAAAAGGAATACATAGCTGTCTATATGCCCTTCTCTTATGGATTCTCAGGGCGACTTCTGATTTTGCATAAAGATAGCGTTGCACCGGTTGATGCATCTTCTACTGATGTGATGAAGTTCATTGTTTCTGGTGGTGTAACTCATGTCGATTAGTTCATGAACCAAAAACCGAAAAGAGACTTTCTTATTCCTATTCTTTTATGTGTTGTAGGAGCAATTATGTTCCTTCCTTTTTTAGGAAGAGTTCATCTTTTTGATTGGGATGAAATAAACTTTGCTGAATGTGCACGTGAGATGGTGACTGCAAAGCAGTACTTTCTGGTAACCATAAACTACCTTCCTTTTTGGGAAAAGCCACCCCTGTTCATTTGGATGCAGGCATTAAGTATGAACTTGTTTGGTGTAAGCGATTATGCGGCCCGTCTGCCTAATGCCATTTGTGGTATTGCTACTCTGCTTTTACTTTATCACATAGGTAAATCGTGGAAGGACAAGAAATTCGCACTGCTTTGGGTATTAGCCTACGTGGGTTCTGTGTTGCCTCACTTTTATTTTAAGTCGGGCATAATAGATCCCTGGTTTAACTTTTTCATTTTCACAGGCATTTATTTTTTTGCTCGCTTTCGTATGCAGCAAAAGGATTTGCTGCCTGGTAAGCCAAACTATTTTATTGCTCTCTCAGCTTTATTTATTGGCTTAGCTGTAATGACCAAAGGTCCGGTTGCCTTGCTTGTGTTTGTGATTTCGCTTCTTGTTTATTGGTTTATATCTAAGCGCAAATCGGTTATAAAATTTAAACAGGCAATGTTGTTCGTATTAGTGTTTTTAATTGCCGGTGGTGCCTGGTTTATTGCAGCTGCACTTACCGGCCACTTAGATACATTAAAAAGCTTCGTTGAGTATCAGGTGCGTCTTTTTAATACCCAGGATGCAGGCCATGGAGGCCCCTTTTATTACCATCTACCTATTTTGCTCATTGGTTGTTTTCCTGCCTCCATATTTGCTATCAGGGGTATGCTTATAAGTAAGAATGATGATGAAAAATTTAATGAAGCCAGAAGATGGATGGGTATACTTTTTTGGGTGGTGCTAATCTTATTCTCGATCGTGAAAACTAAAATAATTCATTACTCGTCATTGTGCTATTATCCTCTTGCTTTTTTTGCAGCATACGCTGCTTATAAGCTATTGTATGAGAATTATCCCTGGAAAAAATGGATGAGCTGGGGCTTAGCGATAACCGGTGGATTACTGGCAATTGCCTTGGCTGGACTCCCTATCGTAGCAATACACAAGCAGGTAATATTAGATAGTGGAATTATAAAGGATCCGTTTGCTTCTGCCAATTTCCAGGCTAATGTTAGCTGGAGTTTAGCCGACTGTACAATGGGTATTTTTTTACTGTTATCTATTATTTTCAGTCTGGTATTAGTAAGTAAGAAAAAGGTAATGTTGGGAATAGTAGGTATATTCCTTGCTACTTTGATAACAACCAACACTATTCTCATATTTTCTGCGCCCAAGATCGAGCAATATACTCAGCAGGCTCCTATTGATTTTTACCAGGATCTGAAGGGCAAAGACGTTTATGTCACAACTCTGGGGTTCAAGAGCTATTCACAATATTTTTATTTTGAAGAACAACCCTGGAAAGATGCCAGATGTACTGACAATGATTGGCTTTTGAATGGGGCTATAGATAAGTCTGCCTACTTTGTAACTAAGATAAATAAGGCAGAGGAATTTGAAAAAGGGTACCCACAACTGAAAGAACTTTACCGTAAAAATGGTTTTGTATTCCTGCAAAGGGTTAACAATAAGTAGTAATGAAAATTGGAGTAGTATTATTAATTGCATTCTTCATTAATATTGCCTCTTGTCAAGCCCAAAACGACAGTAATAAATCCTTTAACCCGTATTCTCATATGCCATTTTGGAAGAGATGGGTAAATGAATTTTGGGATAAACAGCCTCTTCAAACTATTGAAACAGGAACTGCTTGGCAAAAAGCATTTTTTTTGGAAATTGGTTTAATGCGAACGGGAGATGTAAATGGTGAACAAGGAGAAAGTGATGGAGTTTTGTACGGTTGTAAATTAGCCTACACCATAACACCGTTTCTGAAAAATAAAATTCAGGCTCGGGAGGCAAGTGCCGAAATCAATATTTTCTTTATTACAGTACGCACAAATATGATGTATTATATAAGTCGTTATGACAATATTACGCATACAGATTTGCGATTTGATCCTGAAGATTGGAATAACACTATTCGGAGTTACTACATTTTGCTTCGGTTGGAACATTCCATTGATTCATGGAAGAGTTAGCGGCATTGATGCCCATAGATTATCATTAAATATTAATTTCGTTGAAGTGCATTTTTAAAATATTTCATATGTCAAATCCTGTGAATTGGTAATAGCACCTTAACATGTAGGTATATTTCTTTTGCTATTTTTGTAATAATTAGCTTATAAGCCATGAAGATCGGAATACTTTCGCGCAGTCCACATTCATATTCTACCCAAAGATTAGTTGAAGCAGGAAAACAAAGAGGCCATGAGATACTGGTGCTCGATCACTTGCAATGCGTGCTTGTCATTGAAAAGGGCCGGCCTCATATCTATTATAAAGGCGAAGAAGTAACAGGCCTTAATGGTGTTATTCCCCGCATTGGTGCTTCGGTTACATTTTATGGTGCTGCAGTAATTAGGCAGCTAGAAATGATGAAGATATTTTCGGCTGTTGAGTCGCAATCTCTTGTACGTTCCAGGGATAAATTGCGTTGCCTTCAGTTATTAGCAAAAGCAGGGATCAATATTCCTAAATCAGCATTTGCATCAACCCCTAAACACGTAGATAATGTAATTGATGTAGTAGGTGGTACGCCTGTAGTAATAAAGCTTCTGGAAGGAACCCAGGGAATAGGCGTAATATTAGCTGAAACACGCAATTCCGCTAAGTCAGTTATAGAAGCCTTTTTGGATGTAGAAGTCAATATATTGGTACAAGAATTTATAAAGGAATCGGGCGGAGAAGATATACGTGCTTTTGTGGTAGATGGCCAGGTAGTTGGTGCTATGAAGCGCAAAGGTGCCGAAGGTGATTTCCGTTCCAACCTGCATCGCGGTGGTACCGCCACCTTAGTTAAATTAACAGCTGAAGAAAAAGCATTAGCTATAAAGTCAGCAAAGCGTTTAGGCTTGGGTATTGCAGGCGTAGATATGCTTCAATCTAAAAAAGGATTATTGGTTAATGAGGTAAACTCCTCTCCCGGCCTTGAAGGTATTGAAAAAGCTACCGGGGTTGATATAGCAGGAAAGATAATTGAGTACGTAGAGCGTAACGAGTTTAACGAGTAGATATATCCCACAAAAATTTATGGATCTTCTTAGTCCGAAGCACTTTCCCGATTATGAACTTATTGATTGCGGAAACTTTGAGAAGCTGGAACGCTTTGGAAAATATATTACTATTCGTCCGGAACCTCAGGCGCTGTGGGATAAAAAGCTGTCAGCTACTGAATGGGATAATCAGGCCCATGTACGTTTCCTGGCCAACTCAAGTTATGCTGGTTCATGGAAGAAGCTAAAACCAATGCCAGATTCATGGTTGATAAGCTATCCGCTCAAAGGGCATACGCTTAATTTTAAGCTTGCACTTACTGCCTTTAAGCATGTTGGTATATTCCCGGAACAAGCGTCTCATTGGGATTATATTTATGATAAGGTTTCTGCTTTTAAAGTTTTTACACCTAAAGTTCTTAATTTATTCGCCTATACGGGTGGAGCTTCACTTGCAGCTAAAGCAGCAGGGGCAGATGTGGTGCATTTGGATGCTATACGACAAGTAGTTTCATGGGCCAAGGAAAATATGGAGAAATCAAACCTTAAGGATATACGTTGGCTTATAGAGGATGCAATGAAATATGTAAAACGAGAAATAAAAAGAGGTACTAAATACCACGGAATTATCCTTGATCCCCCAGCTTATGGACATGGCCCTAATAAAGAACAATGGAAATTAGAGGATAATATCAATGAGATGGTGAAAGGTGTGCTGGAGCTACTGGACGAAAAGCAGTATTTTATCATTTTAAATACCTATTCTCTTGGTTTTTCTTCCCTTATTATGGAGAACTTATTGAGCCGTGAAATGGGTGATTTACGTATAGGAGAATTATACCTTCAGGCTAAGGAAGGTAGTAAATTGCCACTTGGAGTTTTTGGAAGGCTCTCCAAAGGCCTTTAAAATAAGATGTTTCAGGTGCTATTTTGGAAGTAAAAAAATAGTTTTCGAATTTTGCTGACGCTTTAAAGTTATATTTGTCCGCCCTTTTAATGGCTTATATGGCAAAAAATTTACTTATTGTTGAGTCACCTGCTAAAGCTAAGACTATCGAAAAGTACCTCGGTAAAGACTTTACTGTTAGGTCAAGCGTAGGTCATATATGTGACCTTCCTGCAAAAGGTATTGGCGTAGATATTAAGAATAATTTCACTCCTGAATATGTTGTTTCTCCTGATAAAAAGAAAATAGTAGCAGAGCTTAAAAAGCTTGCCAAAGGAGCTGAAAAAGTATGGCTTGCAACTGACGAAGACCGTGAAGGAGAAGCCATAGCCTGGCATCTGTTCAATGAGTTGGGGTTAAATGAGAAAAAAACAAAGCGTGTAGTTTATCATGAAATTACAAAGTCAGCTATTGAGAATGCTATCAAGAACCCTCGTGATATTAATAAGGACCTTGTAGATGCGCAACAGGCTCGTCGTATATTAGATCGTTTAGTGGGATATGAACTTTCTCCTATTCTATGGAGAAAGATCAAGCCTGCACTTTCAGCGGGTAGGGTTCAATCGGTTGCAGTAAGACTTATTGTTGAACGAGAAAGAGAAATAAATGCCTTTTTAACGGCACCTTATTATAAAGTATTGGCACATTTTATTGCCAACAATATTAAGTTCAGGGCTGAATTGGAAAAACGTCTGATTGGCGAACAAGATGCTGAAAGCCTTATTAAGAAACTTGTCGGTGCAGAGTTCACTGTTAGAAACCAGGAAAAGAAACCCTCCAAACGTACACCATCCGGACCATTTACTACTTCTACTTTACAACAGGAGGCTAGCCGTAAATTAAGTTTCTCAGTTGCTCAAACTATGCGCGTAGCACAGTCTCTTTATGAGCGTGGGGATATTACTTATATGCGTACTGACTCAGTTAATCTGTCTCAACAAGCTATAGAGGGAGCTAAGGCCGAAGTGAAGAAATTATACGGTGAGAAATTTGCATATACCAGGATATTTAAAACAAAATCAGCTTCAGCACAAGAGGCTCACGAAGCTATAAGGCCAACCAATTTTGATGTAAAAGAAATTCAGGGTACCGACCAGGAAGTGAGATTGTACGATCTGATCTGGAAACGTACTGTTGCATCTCAAATGGCAGACGCTGAAATTGAAAAGACAGTACTTACTATCGGCCATAGCAAGGGAGATGAAAAATTTATTGCTACCGGAGAAGTAATAACCTTCGAAGGCTTTTTGAAAGTATATACCGAATCGGATGACGATACGGAAGACGAAGAAAAGGAAGAAGGTACTTTACCTATGTTGAAAACAGACCAGAAACTGGATGTTGCTGAAATAAATGCGATACAAAGATTTACACTTCCACCTGCACGTTATACTGAAGCTAGCCTTGTAAAAAAACTGGAAGCTTTAGGCATAGGAAGACCTTCCACTTATGCTCCAACAATTTCTACAGTACAAAAAAGAGGATATGTTGTAAAAGAAACCCGCGAAGGTGTTGAAAGGCATTATAAAGTATTTACCCTGAAAGATGATAAGGTTACTTCGGTCACTAAAACCGAGATAACAGGTGCAGAAAAATCCAAAATGTTCCCGACAGATGTGGGTATAGTAGTGAATGATTTTCTGCTCAGCCATTTCGAGGAAGTAATGAATTATAATTTTACGGCTCACGTAGAAGAAGAGTTTGATATAATAGCCGCAGGCAAGCTTTCATGGACAAAAATGCTTTCGAATTTTTATACACCTTTTCATAAGATAGTTAAAGCTACCTCTGCCGAAAAGGAAAGAGCATCGGGTGAAAAATTGTTAGGAAAGGATCCTGCAAGCGGTAGAAACGTATTTGTAAAAATAGGCAGGTATGGACCGATGGTTCAGATGGGTGATACAGAATCTGAAGAAAAACCGCGTTTTGCTAAATTGCGTGCTGACCAACGCATGGAAGCCATGACCATAGAGATGGCTCTTGATCTGTTTAAGCTGCCAAGGATAGTCGGGAACTTTGAAGACAAGGAAATGAGTGTGGCTATTGGCAGGTTCGGACCTTACATAAAACATGATAACCAGTTTTTCTCTTTGCCTAAACAGGATGATCCTTATACAGTACTTGAAGACAGAGCGATAGAGGTGATCAAAGAGAAACGTATTAAAGAAATTGAAAAGACAATACAGGTATTTAAACACGATCCTGAGATTAAAATATTGAAGGGTCAGTATGGTCCGTATATGACCATGGAGAAGAATAATTACAAGATACCGAAGGATAAAGACCCTGCAAAACTTACCTTGGAAGAGTGTATTGCCATGATAGAGGAACAGAAAAAATCGCCGAAAAAGAAAAGAGGTTTTACGCCCCGCAAAAAGAAAACGGAAAGCTAATAACTTAGCTTAATGGAAATAGCAAAATATTTTAGTGCCGGACAGACTGATCTGAAAGACTACGAAGCTTTCATGTGGGGGAGCCATATCCGAAGGTTTGCTGAAAATAATTTTCCCAACCTTGAAGGTGTTAAAGTTGCCATCATTGGTGTTGGCGAGGACAGGAATGCATGGAAGAATGAAGGTTGTGCAAAGGCTCCTGATGAAGTAAGAGAAGATTTTTACAAGTTATCATACATTCCCACTTTAGTTGTGGCGGACCTTGGGAACCTGATACCCGGACAAACAGTGAATGATACCTATCATGCACTTTCATTTGTTTGCAGTGAGTTACTCGATCAAAACATAGTTCCGGTAATTATCGGGGGCAGCCAGGATCTTACGTATGCAAATTACCTTGGATACCAACGCAGGCAGCAGACCGTTAACATTGTATGCATAGACCGTATGCTCGATCTGGGTGCTATGGATAGCGAGATAAGCTCTCATTCTTACTTGAGTAAAATAGTGCAGCATCAGCCTAATTTGCTTTTCAACTTTAGCCTAATGGGTTATCAAACACATTTTGTAGACCCTAATGAAGTCGAGGTATTGAAGAAGATGTTTTTTGATACGTGTCGTCTCGGCCAAATACAATCAAACATTGAAGAAGCAGAACCTATTGTGAGGAACACAGATATTCTCAGTCTCGATATTTCTTCCATTCGCAGATCTGATGCCCCGGGAACTTATTTTTCTACCCCCAACGGCTTTTATGGAGAAGAGGTTTGCCAGGTATTCCGATATGCTGGGATGAGTGATAAGCTATCTTCTGTTGGTATTTATGAAGTAAATCCCCAATATGATGAGCGAAACCAAACTTCTGAGCTTGCAGC
>Ga0206879_1009_pt1 | contig 12524 bp, 10 predicted proteins | sample Alteio_BWOrgCont_5_FD_152897 | JGI IMG/M metagenome (GOLD analysis project Ga0206879, IMG submission 152897) | Enriched cells from forest soil in Barre Woods Harvard Forest LTER site, Petersham, Massachusetts, United States -... | ecosystem: Environmental > Terrestrial > Soil > Temperate forest > O... | reverse complement strand
TTCATCCGCAATCGTGGCATTCACGGACTGACTGTAGGTTCCGATGGTCAGGGATCCGCTTGTTACAACAGTTTGGTTGATACGGGCTGCGGTGGCCGTCTGGTAAGAGAGCGTTCCGCAGCTGGCCGTTCCTGCGTTTACGTTCCAGCTGGTAGTGGCGTTTGCCGTAGGCTGATTGACCGTAACTGTTCCCGATACATTCAGGGTTTCCGTTGAACTGTGTGTCAAAGAAGAAGCCGCCGCACTTGCCGTAAAGGTAAGTGCAGGAGCCGAATACGTCAGTCCGTTTGAAAGGGATGGACTGGCTCCCGACGCAATGATCAATGTACCCGGGAAAGCCGTCCCATTAGTCCCTCCTATCGTTTTTCCCGCTCCGCTGAATGTAACCGAATTTGTTCCTGATAGCGTACTGGCCGCATTATTGGTCCAGTTACCGGCCACCGTTATGGCCCCTCCCAAAGTAATCGTAACAGGATTTGATATGGTCAGGTTCCCGAATGTAATTGCTGTTGTGGGCGTTATCGTTGCAGTATTGGTGAAAATTTCTGTACTGGCAGCATTGAAGACCGTACCTCCGACAAAACTGTTGGTAAAACTGCCTCCGAATTCAATCGTCTCTCCCGCAAGTGTTGTTAAAGTACCGGTGGAAAGATTATACCCCCCGGCAAAATTGTAAGTACCTGCTGTAGCGGCATTTTTAATTGTTCCTCCGGTATGAGTAACCAGTCCGTTGAACTTAATGGTTCCCGCTCCGGTTAAGGTGACTGTACCAAAAGCAATGGTAACCGCATTGGTCACTGTGATAGAACCCGCACCGGTAAGAGAAAGTATTTCATCCGCGATGGTACCGTTAGCCGATAGACTGTAAGTACCTATGGTAAGGGAGCCGGTTGTAACAACCGTCTGATTGATACGGCCTGCAGTGGTAGTCATATAGGTGAGAGCTCCGCAAGTGGCAGTTCCAGCATTCACGTTCCAGCTTGAAGTGGCGGCTGCGCTTGGTTGATTAATCGTAACAGTGCCCGAAACGTTTAGCGTTTCGGTAGTATTATGCGTTAAAGAGGAAGCTGCAGCACTTGCATTGAAGGTCAGGGCGGCAGCTGAATACGTATTGCCATTGTCCAGAGTAATGGTGGCTCCGCTGGCAATAATCAGCGCATTGGGGAAAGCGGTTCCATTTGTGCCACCAATTGTTTGAGCAGCCCCTGTAAAGGTAACCCCAAAAGCTCCCGATAGTGTACTGGCTGCATTGTTGGTAAAACTTCCTCCGATTGTAATTGCAGAACCAAGTGTAATGACCGTTGCAGTGGATATCTTGAAATTATCAAAAGGGCCTGCAGTACTTATGGTTTGGGCCGTTCCGTCAAAAATAACGGTACTCGTACTTGGGGTAAAAGTTGTTACCCCCCAATTACCGGCCACATTTATTGTCGAGGCGGCAGAACAAGTCAGCGTTTTTACAGAACAATTGCCTCCAGTGGTTAAAGTGCCGGTTGAAATCGTAACCGAACCTGTTCCGGTTAAAGATCCCGATGTACCATTAATCGTGAGGTTATTGGCTCCCATTACCAATGAACCTGTTCCGTTCACCGCAATGGACGTAATGCTATTGGTAGTTGCCGAAAAATTCAGTGTAATAGTTTGACCCGTGGCTATCGTTATCTGATCATTGTTACCGGCCGTTTCTCCGGGGTAGGTTTCGGTAGTTACTGAACCCGAATGGGCCCAAACAGCTGTCCCGTTCCAGGTTCCGGCAGTAGTAACCGTCCATATAGTCTGAGCCCTCATCTCCCCTGCAATAAGAAGCAAAACTCCGCAAAAAAAACCTAGAATAATTCGCCTGGCATACGTTAAATATTTATACATCTTTTCCTCCGTTTTAATTTTGAGTTCTCCTCCGTTTTACTTTTAATCAGCACGTTTCTTTTGATTCTGACCGGTAATTATACTTTACAATTATATATTAATGACTTATTAATATAGCTTTACTAGTACTTTAATTCTATTCTGGTGAGAAGCTCCTTAATAACTCACATTCTCAAATCTATTCTACGCAGGTTCATGTCAAAGGTTGCCAAAGTTAACATTATAAATCAGTACAATTAATGTATATACATATATAGCAATTAGCGTACCTAAAATGACCGCTTTAAATACATACACATCAACCACTAACCCCCGGCCTGAAACTTACATACAAATTGATAAGCTTGCAATGATTTACATCACAAAGGCCCGGTATTTTATTAACTTTATGCCCTCCAAAGCAATTTATGCTTAATCTGTTAAAAAAAGAGATCAATGTATTCCTCAATTCCCTGATCGGGTATATAGCAATGACCGTTTTTTTGCTCACAATCGGGCTTTTTATGTGGGTAATACCTACAGATTCAAACATTCTGGATAATGGCTTCGCTAATATTGATGCTCTTTTTGTAATCGCTCCCTGGGTTTTCCTTTTTCTGATTCCGGCCATAACAATGCGGACATTTGCCGAGGAAAAAAAAAGCCGCACAATTGAACTGCTCCTGACACGCCCCATAACTGACCTTCAGATTGTCCTTGCAAAATATTTCGCTGCGGTCATCCTGGTTATTATCTCCCTTTTACCAACCCTTATTTATTATTATACCGTAACTGTACTGGGCAATCCCCCTGGAAATCTGGACACAGGAGGTATGTGGGGATCCTACATAGGGCTTTTGTTTCTCGCTTCTGCTTTTGTTGCTATTGGAATTTTTGCATCCTCCGTATCCAAAGACCAGGTAACAGCCTTTATCCTCGCCCTGTTCCTTTGTTTCTTTTGCTATACCGGATTCGAATTCATAAGCACCCTCGATCTTTTCGGACATCTCAATAATTTGCTGCTAACCCTGAGCATAAATGATCATTACGTTTCCATGAGCAGGGGCGTAATCGATACCAGGGACCTCATTTATTTTTTAAGCCTGAATGCGATTTTTATTATTTCAACCCGAACCAGCCTGGAAAGCAGAAAATGGTAAGCTCAGCTATAAACAGTAATCCGGGCAAAAACAGTAATCCGGGTAAAAATACCCGGCCTAACCGCAGACGGGATCTTTTGAATTTGCTGCTGAGTTTTGTCATCCTGGTTCTTCTGAATTATTCGGGTGGTTTTGTTTTTCATCGTTTCGATCTTACAACCGAAAAACGTTTTACACTCACTCCCAGTTCAATTCAGCTTGCAAAAAAACTGGAAGATGTGGTTTTTGTGAAAGTATATCTGGATGGTGAATTTCCGGGAGCTCCTGGATTTAAGCGGTTACGAAATTCAACAAAGGAACTTTTAGACGAATTCAGAGCGTATGCAGGGGAAAACATAGAATACGAATTTATTGACCCTAACGCTCTGGAAGATAAAAAACAAAAGCAGGATCTTTTCGAACAGCTCGACAAAAAAGGGCTGCAGGCGACAAACCTTGAAGTAAAGGGCGAAAAAGGACTCAACCAGCAGATCATTTTCCCGGGTGCCATCATCAGTTACAAAGGAGAAGAAACGACCTGGCAATTGCTGAAAACACAAATGGGCGTAAGTCCGGATGAACAGCTGAACAATTCGATTCAGGGACTCGAATATGAATTTGCAAACAGCATCCGTAAACTCAGTACGGGATTTAAACCACGCATCGCTTTTATAGACGGACAATACGAACTTGATTCAGCAAAAGTAGCGGATATTACCTACAGCCTGAGCGAATATTATTCAGTCAGACGCATTAAAATCATGCACAGACTGAAATGCCTGGACGGATTTAAAGCGATACTGATTGCCCATCCCGACAGCGCATTTGACGAAAAGGACAAATTTATAATCGATCAATACATTATGAAAGGCGGGAATGTGCTCTGGCTGCTGAGCCCTGTGTACGTGAGTTACGACAGCCTGACCAAGGGAGCTACCACCATGGGAATTGAGAATCCGCTCAACCTCAAGGATCAGTTATTCAACTACGGAGTACGTGTAAATCCAAACCTGATCCAGGATCTTCAGTGCTCGATGATACCGGTTAACAAAGCGCTCGCCGGTCAGCCTCCGCAGTGGAAGCCCATGCCCTGGCTGTTCAGCCCCCTGATTATTCCTACTGAACAACACCCTGTTGTCAAGAACCTGGATGCCATTAAAGTTGATTTCGCCAGTTCAATTGATACCATTGCCAGTCCGGGCGTACGCAAAACAATATTGCTGAAAACATCCCGCTACACCAAACTCATAAATGCTCCGGCAAGAGTAAATCTTGCAATGGTAAATATGCGGCCCGATGAAAGCCAGTTTAAAAAATCTTTTCAGAATGTGGCCGTTTTGCTGGAGGGAAATTTTGAATCCCTTTACAAAAACAGGATTCCTCCGAAAATAGAAAAAGACAGCGCAATTGGTTTTGCAGCCAGAGGCAAGCCTGCAAAAATGATTGTCGTATCAGACGGAAGCATCATTCGAAACAGCATTGACCGTAACGGTCAGCTCATACCACTGGGATTCGACCGCTACAGCGGCAAACTGTTCGCGAATAAAAACTTTCTTCTCAACTGCGTTAACTGGCTTTGTGACGACTCCGGACTGATGTCAGCAAGAGCCAGGGACATTAAATTACGCATGCTCAACAAGAAAAAAACAACCCTTGAACGGCTAAAATGGCAGCTCATCAATACCCTCACGCCCATTATCCTGGTGCTGTTGCTTGGCAGTGTTCTGAACGTTATACGCAGAAAGAAATACGCATCCTAAACCAGTAACCATGAGCCGAAACCGTTTAGCATTAATACTTGTAATCCTGTTGGGAAGCATAAGTTTTTGGTTGGTCCTGAACAACAGTAATTCTACGCTAAAAAAGAACCTTCGTAATTTTGCTCTCGAAGACACCACTCACATTACCCGGATTTTTTTAGCCGACAAAAACAACAAAACCATAAATCTGGAAAAAGTTCGTCCGGGACTTTGGAAACTGAACACACGTTTTTTTGCACGTACCGATGCAGTGAATCTTTTATTGCAAACCATGAAAACCATGGAAGTCAGGAGTCCCGTACCGAAAGCCACCCGCGAATATGTCCTGATGGCGCTTGCTTCCGGGGCTGTTAAAGTGGAGGCCTACGAAGGAGACAAACTGGTAAAACTATTGTATGTGGGATCAGAAACCCAGGACCTTATGGGGACTTACATGTTGCTGGCCGACCCGAAAACGCAGCAAAATGCTGCCAACCCTTACGACATTTACATTCCGGGATTTGACGGCTATCTGACTCCCCGTTTTTTTACAAATGAAAGCGAATGGAGGGACCGAACCTTATTCAAATACCTTCCTCCCGAAATAAAATCAATCCGGGTCGAATTTCCACCCAAGCCCGGCAGCGGATTTCAGATCAACAATCTTCCCGGAACAAAATTCGAAGTCATTTCTCTCTCTGAAGGGGTCCCGCTTAAGGATATTGATACTATGGCAGTAATGCAATACGTCAGTTATTTTCAGAATATCCAGTACGAGGCAATAGAAAAGCTGAGCAATGAGTTTAAGGACTCCGTAATCCATTCGCTGCCGATTTGCAAAATGGGCGTTACGGATCTTATGGGAAATGTGAACGAACTAGAAATATTTTACAAGAATCCGGGCAAAAATGCAATCGATGCACAGGGAAATCCCGCCAAGTACGACCCTGACCGTATTTTTGCACTTGCCAACCACAAACAGGATTTCGTTACGATTCAATATTTTGTCTTCGGGAAAATTCTTCAGCCCGTTGCCTATTTCAGGGCAAAGGACATTGTTAAAAGATAGTGCATAAAATTCGTAGTATTTACCGGTTTTTTCCTTCCCGAAAAGGTAAATTTGGCATTCTTTAACCTGTTCTAAACTAATAAATTACACAACGATGAAATTTATTGTCTCCAGTTCCTCCCTTTTAAAACAATTGCAGGCCCTTTCGGGTGTCCTGAATTCGAATACCACCCTGCCTATTCTCGACAATTTTCTGTTTGAAATTGAACGGGGACAATTGACCGTATCAGCTTCGGATCTTGAAACCACTATGACGACTATTTTGGCCGTCGAATCCAAAGATACCGGAAGCATTGCCATTCCGGCCAAGCTCCTGATTGACACCTTGAAAACCTTTCCAGAACAACCGCTGACCTTCAGTATAGACAAGAATAAGTTCGGTATTGAGATCAGTTCGGATTTTGGAAAATACAAGCTTACCGGTCAGAACGGAGAAGAGTTTCCTAAGATTCCGAAAATTCAGTCGGCTTCGTCTATTGAGGTCGAAGCCCAGATACTTGCTGAAGCAATTAACAAGACCATTTTTGCAACCGGAAACGACGAACTACGTCCGGTTATGTCAGGTGTATTCTGTCAGCTAGCAGAAGATAGCCTGACGTTTGTTTCTACAGATGCACATAAACTCGTACGCTATCGCCGCAACGATTCAAAATCCAAATCGGCAGCATCCTTTATTCTGCCGAAAAAGCCTTTGAATCTTCTGAAGAACATTCTGCCCAATGTTGTGGAAAAAGTGAAGATAGAATTCAACGCCACGAATGCATTTTTTTCCTTTATCGGCACAACCATTATCTGCAGGCTGATCGACGGGAAATACCCCAATTACGAAGCCGTGATACCGGCCAGCAATCCCAATAAACTGACTGTTGATCGCATGGCATTCCTGAATTCAATCCGCCGCGTTTCTATTTTCTCCAACAAAACCACGCATCAGGTACGATTTAAAGTCGCAGGAAGTGAATTGAGCGTTTCGGCTGAAGACCTCGACTACTCCAACGAAGCGAGCGAACGCCTCACCTGCCAGTACGTAGGCGAAGACATGGAAATTGGCTTTAACTCCCGTTTCATTCTTGAAATGCTCAGCAACATTGACAGCGAAAGCGTCACCCTGGAAATGTCGGCGCCCAATCGCGCCGGAATCCTTGTACCTTCAGACCATGCCAATAAAGCCGTTGATACGCTGATGCTGGTCATGCCGGTGATGTTGAACAATTAAAAAGAACGAGCTATCCGACCTCCCCTATTCGCTAATGCCTGCCTGCAGCAGTCAGGGCCAATCGCCAATCGCTCATATGACCTCTTCGAGGTCATATGAAAAACTCTCCATAATCTGGTTTGCGAGCAGTTTCTTACAGGCCTGCTCTACTTTTGCTGAAGCGATTTCCTTCGAAAGAGCTTCGAGTTCGAGACTGATGTGTTTGCCGATACGGACATTTTCAATTTCAGGCAAGCCGATGTTTTTCATGCTGCCGGTTACGGCCTTTCCCTGCGGATCCAACAATGCCTTTAGCGGCATAATATCAATTTCTGCTTTAAATTTTCCCATTTTTTTAGTCCTTATTTTAAAAACCCATTACTGTTAAACAAAAAGATTAGTACTTAAAACCATTTCATAGACTGAACGAATACCATCTTCCAGATTAATTTTATGTTTCCAACCCCGGGCGTGCAGCTTCGCTACATCCAGCAATTTACGGGGAGTTCCATCAGGCCTGTCCGCATTAAATTTCAATTCACCTGTATATCCGACAATTTTTTTAATCAAAAAGGCCAGGTCTTTAATGGAAATATCTTCGCCACATCCAATGTTCACCAGACCACTTTCATCAAAATGTTCCATCAAAAAAACACAGGCATCCGCCATATCGTCCACATGTAAAAACTCCCTTCGCGGATTCCCTGTTCCCCAGACCTCCACAAAAGGACTGGCCTTGGTTTTTCCGGCATGAAATTTCCGCAAGAGTGCAGGCAAAACATGGGAATTATCAAGGTCGTAATTATCATTCGGACCATACAGGTTGGTAGGCATAACAGAAACAAAATTGCAACCGTACTGACTCCGGTAAGCATCGCACATTTTAATCCCGGCAATCTTGGCAATGGCATACGGCTCATTTGTTTCTTCCAGCAATCCGGTAAGCAAATACTCTTCCTTCAGAGGTTGCTCAGCAAGTTTCGGATAAATGCAGGAAGAGCCCAAAAACAGCAACTTTTTAACTTTATTCAGGTGTGAAAAATGGATAATATTGGATTGTATCTGAATATTATCGTAAATAAATTCAGCCCGGCGGCTGTTATTGGCCAATATACCCCCAACTGTGGCCGCTGCTAAAAAAACATAATCGGGTTTTTCACTTTTGAAAAACGCCTCCACCCCGGATTGGGAACGAAGGTCAAGTTCACCGGAAGTGCGTGTGATAAAATTTTTAAATCCCAGTGTTTCCAGCTTACGGATAATAGCCGAACCTACCATACCCCTGTGTCCGGCAATGTATATTTTATCGGCTGGCTTCATTCATGAAAATTCATAATATCATGACCACCCTCAAGCAGATATTTGTCTTTTTCAAACAACTTCAGATCAGAAAGAACCATCTCTTTGCATAATTCCTCCACTGAATATTTCGGTTTCCAGCCCAGTTTTTTCAATGCTTTGGAAGCATCTCCGACCAGCAAATCCACTTCAGAAGGCCTGAAGTACCGGGGGTCGATTTCAACCACGACCTTATTACCGGCTTTGTCAATCCCCTTTTCTTCGACGCCTTCACCTTGCCAGCTGAGTTCAATACCGACATTGCGAAAAGCCATTTCAACGAAACTTCGCACGGATACTTTTTTTCCGGTTGCCAGAACGAAATCATCCGGCTGTTCCTGCTGCATCATCAGCCACATCCCTTCCACATAATCCCTGGCATGCCCCCAGTCCCGCTCTGCATCAATATTTCCCAGATAAAGCTTTTGCTGAAGGCCGAGACTGATCTTGGCAGCAGCCCTGGTAATCTTGCGGGTAACGAACGTTTCCCCCCGGATCGGACTTTCGTGATTGAATAAAATTCCGTTGCAGGCAAAAATACCGTAAGACTCTCTGTAATTTCTGGTTATCCAATACGCATAAAGCTTGGCTACACCGTATGGACTTCGCGGATAGAAAGGAGTGGTTTCACGCTGGGGAATTTCCTGGACCAAACCGTAGAGTTCAGAAGTGGAGGCCTGGTAAAATTTTGTCTTTTTTTCCATTCCCAGAATACGGATCGCTTCGAGCAAACGAAGCGTGCCGATAGCGTCGGCATTAGCCGTGTATTCAGGTGTTTCAAAGGAAACCTTTACATGAGACTGAGCGGCGAGATTGTATATTTCATCGGGCTTGACCTCCTGAACAATACGGATCAGATTGGTTGAATCGGTAAGGTCTCCGTAATGAAGGAAAAAATTTACTTTGTTTTCATGCGTGTCTTTATACAGGTGATCGATCCGGTCCGTATTGAACAATGAACTTCTTCTTTTTATTCCGTGAACAATGTACCCTTTTTTCAGAAGAAATTCACTAAGGTAGGCACCGTCCTGGCCGGTAACCCCAGTCAACAAAGCAACTTTTGCCATACGCGCATTCTTTTAGAGTTGAACTACAATGATACAAAAAAATAGCGATACTCCTTTAAGTCTGCGATTTCGTACCTTCGCCGGGCATGGGAAATATTGTAGCGATAGTTGGAAGGCCAAACGTAGGAAAATCGACCCTTTTTAACCGCCTGACCGAAAGCCGGATGGCCATTGTCGAGGAAACGTCGGGCGTTACCAGAGACCGGCATTACGGCAAAGCAAATTGGAATGGATTCGAATTTTCCCTCATAGATACAGGGGGATATGTGAGAGGCTCGGAGGACATTTTTGAATCCGAAATACGAAAGCAGGTAGAACTGGCCATTGAAGAGGCGGACATCATCTTGTTTGTAGTGGATGTCACCATTGGCATCACCCATCTGGACGAAGCCGTTGCAACACTCCTGAGAAAAACGAAAAAAAAGGTATTCATAGTCTCCAACAAGGTGGATAACAACGAACGGATTTCCTTGTCCTCCGAATTTTATTCCCTGGGACTCGGCGAAATTTATTCCCTGTCCGCCATAAACGGCAGCGGAACCGGAGAGTTACTGGATGAACTGGTCAAACATCTGGACCAAAAAGAAGTCCCTGTAGAAGACGATCTTCCTAAGATCGCCATCGTGGGCAGGCCCAATGTCGGGAAATCATCCCTGCTCAATGCCTTGCTGGGAGTTCAGCGAACAATAGTCACCGATATAGCCGGCACGACCCGCGACACCATCCACACCCATTACAATCAATTCGGGAAAGACTTTATTTTAGTGGATACTGCCGGAATCCGAAAAAAAGCCAAGGTTCACGAAGACATTGAATTCTATTCGGTTATGCGTTCGGTAAAAGCAATCGAGGATTGCAATGTCTGTCTGCTGATGATAGATGCCATAGCAGGCATCGAAGCACAGGAAATGAGTATTTTCAGGCTGGCAGAAAAAAACAGAAAAGGCATTGTTTTGGTCATCAACAAATGGGACCTGGTCGAAAGCAAACATTCCAAGAGTACCAAGGAATACGAAGAATACATTAAAAAGAAAATAGCTCCTTTCATCGATGTTCCGGTCGTATTTACTTCGGCTCTTACCAAACAGCGTATCTTAAAGGCCATTGAAGTGGCGCTGGAAGTAAATGAAAACAGAACCCGTAAAATCCCTACTTCAAAGCTGAACGATGTTATGCAACTCGAAGTTGAAAACTACCCTCCGCCTGCCATTAAGGGCAAATACATCAAGATAAAATACATACAGCAGCTGCCGACACTGGCACCCTCTTTCGCCTTTTTCTGCAACCTTCCCCAATACGTTAACGAACCTTACAAGCGCTACCTGGAAAATAAATTACGGGAACATTTTAACTTCAGCGGGGTTCCGGTACAGGTTTTTATGCGGAAGAAGTAAAGTTCGGCTATTTTATAACCACCAGCCTTTGGGTACCAACTGACTGCTGCCCTGTAACTCTAGCCGAGTAAACACCTTGCGCCAATCCGGTGATGTTTACCAGTGCGGAAGAACTAAATTTCTTTGTAAAAACCAGACTCCCGTTTAAATCGAACACCTCAAGCAATTGCTGAGAATCGCCGGAATTAATTACAGCGGTGCTCAGGTACTGCAGGGTAAATTGATCCGAACAGGGATTCGGGAAAAGTTTAAATCCGGCTTTAGCCGACTGGAGTTCCTGCATACCAGTCTCCTCACCTGTCAGCACCCTGACCATGTCAAATTCTCCGTCAGCTATCCAAAGACTGCTGCCGGGTCCCATACAAAGACCATAGGGGGCAATCGATGTATGCAAAGGTGAGGTACTGTAATAAGGCCCTCCTCCTGCAACAGTGGTCATGAGTCCTGTATAAAAATCCATTTCCCGTACCCTTCCGTCTCCATCATCGGCAATGAAAAGATTCCCGCTTTGATCAACCGCAATATCCGTAATATCATTGAAGCTCGCGTGTGTCGCCAGACTGTCATCCCCAAAATAAGCCCCCCCTCCTGCAATTGTATTTATTATGCCTGTTGCAGCAGTAATTTCTCTGACCACATTATTTCCATTGTCCGCGATATAAATATTTCCGTAACTGTCCAGTCTTACAGCAGAAGGTCCGCTTAGCTGCGCATCAGCGGCAGGCCCTCCGTCGCCTGTATACCCCGGCATTCCCATGTATCCGGCAATGGTAGTAATGACACCTGTTTTTTTAAGGACTTTACGTATGGCATTATTGAATTCATCGGCAATGTATAAATTGCCCGAGCTGTCCAAAGCGATACCGGAGGGAAGATTGAGGCAGGCTGATGTTGCAGCTCCGCCATCTCCGCTGAAATTCGCAGTTCCGTTTCCCGCGATGGTTGCAATAAATCTGGTAGCAGCGTAAACTTTTCGGATCACATTGTTCCCGAAATCAGCTATGTACACATTTCCGGAATCATCCAGGGCGACCGAGGAAGGATTAAACAATGCCGCGGAATCTGCAAAATAGCCGTCTCCCGAATAATACTGGTTGCCGTCCCCTGCGATGGTTGTAATGATGGAATCCGGAAAAGTAACTTTACGAACGCGGTTGTTGGCGTAATCAGCAATATAGAGATTGCCCGAAGCGTCCACCGCAATCCCGTAGGGGTTTATCCCCGCCATCAAAGCCTTTATACTATCCCCGTTCCAATCCGGCAAGCTGTCACCGGCAGCGGGCATTAGCGTATCTCCATACAGAATCTTCAGACTAGCATTACTCAAACCTGCCCAGCAAAAAAAAACAATCAACACCGAAAAGCATTTCTTCATGTAATTCCCAATTGTCACTTCGCCAGATTTCCCTTAAAGACCTTTTCGAATTTATCGAGTTTGGGTTTAATAACGAATTTACAGTAAGGTTCGTCTCCGTTAAGATTGTAGTAATTCTGGTGATAATCCTCTGCTTTGTAAAACACAGTAAACGGGCTTATTTCAGTAACAACCGGTTTATCCCAGGCACCCGAAGCATCCAGCGCTTTTTTGATTTTTTCTGCCAGGGCTTTTTGCGCTGCATTGTGGTAAAATATTACGGATCGGTATTGCGTTCCGCTGTCTCCCCCTTGCCTGTTAAGCGTAGTGGGATCGTGAACTTTCCAGAAAACCTCCAGCAGTTGTTCGAAACTAACCTGTTTC
>Ga0206879_1188_pt1 | contig 12704 bp, 17 predicted proteins | sample Alteio_BWOrgCont_5_FD_152897 | JGI IMG/M metagenome (GOLD analysis project Ga0206879, IMG submission 152897) | Enriched cells from forest soil in Barre Woods Harvard Forest LTER site, Petersham, Massachusetts, United States -... | ecosystem: Environmental > Terrestrial > Soil > Temperate forest > O... | reverse complement strand
AATAGGATAATAAGTATCCATTTTAATATGTTGAGAAAAATCGCCATTTTATTAATTGAAAAGCCGTAATCCTACTCATTCGTCTTTTATTAGTTCCTGGTAAAAAGCCGTTTGCTCGAATTCCTTAACGAATTGATCTCTTGAAGCGACCTCACCCTCCTTTAGGAGACCGGAATAAAGCGCTATGACTTTGTCAAATAAATTTATGGTTCCTTTCCCAGAGGTGTATTTCGTTTCTGTGCTTTTTTCGTTTTTTTCGCCATAGTTTTCAATTGTCGAATATGTTGACTGAAAAGTGTCTGCCACGCATGTTATTGAATTTACAGCAATTTCGAGGTAATTTGAGATTTGCCCCTTAGTGTACTTTTTCTTTAGAGCCTTTATTAATATTCCATTTTCCCAATTGTCATATTTGGGTAAAAAAAGGTTAATAATGCTGTCAACTTGCCCTAATCCCTCATAACATAATCCATAAAGCTGGCTTAACTCATTTCTGTAAATGTTTTGTCCTGTTCCGCAGCTGAATGAATTGGGGTATTTCAAATCCGCCTCTTTCAAATATTTTAATGCCAGATCGAACTTTTTTTCCTCAATGTAAATTTTCGTTAGATATCGGCAAGCATAATTTTTGTAATTCAAGGTACAGCTTCCGTACCCGTATTTATTCTTTGTATTATCTCCAGGAATATCAGAGGAATGGTAATAGTTGGAACTGTAGAATTCGCGATTCGACTCAACGATTTGCGAGAAAAGCTTTTCAGCATCATTCAATTTGTTTAACTCCCAAAGGCTAGTTGCCAATGAGTAGAAATTAATGTAGTTCTTTTTGGTTGGTTTTTGGTTTATAAGTCCGCTGTTTTTATTAAAATAAGCCGAGTCGTCCTTGGTGGGCCGATGATCTATTGTGTAACTTATCATTGAAGAAATATGGAATGTGCCAGGGACTATAGTCCATAGAATGGCGGTTGTATCAATTGTAGGTTTCGTAATCGTGTCTTGGCCCAAAAGGTAAAAAGGGGAATAAATAAATAATAAAATATATAGGAGTTTTTTCATTCGCCTTGAATCTGAAATTGTCTTTGACCTCCCAAAGTTAGCTCAAATCCTTATTTTATCTCATATTTTACGTAAACACTGCTCACAATCTTGATTTTTGAAAAGCTCAAATTATGCCTGCTTGCAATAATGGAGTAGGGGTCTTCTGGAACATCCGGCTTGGAGTTCCATTGAAACGAGTTGTTGAATGAATCTGATTGATATATTCCTGCTCCGGTGGCACAAACGGAATTTACATCCTTGCACGCCATCTGAGACCATTCAGTCCGGGTGATCCTTGAATCAGGGGACGTTTCTTCTACGATCCAGGGTCTTCCTGCTTGAAACCCGATTGCGGTGAGCATCTGGTCTGCTTTATCCTTAGCATTCTTTATAGCCTTGATTCGGACCTCGTTTTTAAAGTCCTCCAATTTGCTGTGATTAATTTTGACAATGGAAGCATCATAAAGCATGAATTTCTCTGCTATTTGGAAGATTTTGGCCACCTGAACAGCGTCCGAGGCCTTAAATAGGTAGTTTGTTTCGGTTAAGGTTGCCTTCCGGGACCAGGAGATTTGAACGTAATCAGAGTTTGAATTCGAAAGACTGAGATTATTCAGGTCCAAGTCCTCCTTGGCAATGTAATATTTCAGACTGTCCTCTTGCTGCTTGATCGTTACTTTTTCTTTGTTTTTAAATCGCTCCTTTATTTTAATGGCAATTGTGATTTCATCCGGGACAACGCTTAATTCTGCATTGCCCGTCACCTCAATGTAAGGGAAGTCAGGGGTTTTGGTTTGTCCGAAGATCACACGGTAAAGTGCCAGTTCCAGAAGGAAGATTAAAAGGATTTTCGTTTTCATAAGATTGAGGATTGGTTTCAAATATTGAACGAAGGAAGAAGGAGGATTGTTTTTGGATTCATTTGAATTGCCGGGATGGGTTTTTAAGCGGAGTGAAAGGGAGGGTGAATGGCGACTTACCTTTGGTCAATTTTAACCATACCTGTCATTTCCCGAAATTGGCATACCTTTATTCAATACTTTAATCAATAATGGATAATCAGGAACCCCCAAAGGAGGAATTTAAAGCGGCTAAAAGAAAAAAGCCATGGAAAGCAGCAGTTTTAAGCTTTTTTTTTCCTGGTTTAGGATTTATTTATGGAAATAAAATTGGAAATGGATTGTTGATTTATTTTGGATTTTTCCTGATATCTATTATTCTCCTCCGGTTTTTATCTCTAACATTTATTGCCTTTTCAGTTTTTGTAATTTTGTTCATAGCATTTTATTTGTATATAATATTTTCGTCATACCTTTTTATAAAGAGAAGTCCTGATATTCCATACAGACGATTTGACAAGTGGTATTTCTATTTAGGGATTATACTTTTGCAAGTTTTTGTATTAGAACAAACGAAGCCATTTTTCAATCGACATACCCTAATAAATCTTGCTTCGATTCCGACCACAGCAATGAGCCCAACATTGATGAAGATTGATTATTTTGCTTTCAAAAGAACCAGAGAGTTGAGTCAGAATGATGTGATCGTATTTGAATATCCTCTAGACACAAACACTTTAATGGTAAAAAGATGTACAGGACTTCCCGGAAGCACATTAGATATAAAAAATGGCAATGCCTTTATAAATGGCGTTCTGGTTGATAATGTTGATAATATAAAATATCAATACAACATCGTAACAGAAAAGCCTTTGTCTAACCGAAAAGTACTTGAAAAATATGATATCCAAGATTTGCCTGGCTCTGATGAATTTAAATACAGTGTTTTCTTGACAAATAAGGAAGCGAAGGTATTCTTGGTGAGTCCATTTATAAAAAGTCATGAAAGAATTACGAATAATTCGGATAAAGAATATCTATTTCCGAAATCTGACAGTTTGAATTGGTTTGCTGATAATTATGGGCCAATATTTATCCCGAAGGAGGGAGCTAAGATTAAAATGACCAGAACCAACATTGAAATTTACAAATCGATTATTCAAATAGAAAATCGTGATTACAGTATTAATGACTCGATTGTGAAGATAAACGGGGAGAAAATCGCAGAATATACATTTAACCATAATTACTATTTTGTTTTGGGAGATAACAGATATAATTCCGCAGATTCACGGTATTGGGGCTTTGTTCCTGAGAAATACGTTGTTGGAAAAGGGCTTTACATTTACTGGTCGGGGAGTCTGGGCCGGATTGGAAACAAACTTTAATTAAAGAATTTGAAACTCCTATTTAAAACAGTAATAATCCTTTTGCTGACTATTAGCTTCAGCCGGGCCTCAACCACTGCAGATACCAACCTCATCAAATCTCACCTCACCATTTTAACAAAGACCAACCAATTTCGCACGTTCGACCATATTGACCAGCTAAATAAAACGGCTGATTACATTAAGTCTGTGTTTTCTAAATATGCTGACAGTGTTTCGATCCAGGAATATCAGACTGATGGAAGGACCTATAAAAACGTAATTTGTTCATTCGGAACAGTAAACCCCAAAAGGATAATTGTTGGAGCTCATTATGACGTTTGTGGCAAGCAGGAAGGTGCTGATGACAATGCAACCGGAATTACTGGTCTTTTGGAGCTTGCCAGACTTCTCCAGGGCAAAAAGCTGAATTATCGAATTGACTTGGTGGCTTACAGCCTTGAAGAGCCTCCATATTTCAGAACCAAGCATATGGGAAGCTACGTTCATGCTAAATCTTTATCAAAAGGGAAAATTGATGTTTATGGGATGATATCCCTGGAAATGATCGGATATTTCAAGGACGAACCGAAAACTCAGCATTATCCTCTCGGTTTTTTCTCTTGGTTTTATGGGAACAAGGGGAACTATATAACTCTGGTTAAGAAATGGGGAGCAGGAAGGTTTGCTAGGAGGTTTATAAAGGATTTCATTTCTTCAGGTGCTGTTTTGACAAAAAAATTCACTGGCCCCAGAATTGTTCCCGGTCTTGATTGGTCAGATCATCTGAATTATTGGAAGTTTCATTTCAGCGCCTTGATGATTACAGACACCTCGTTTTATAGGAATAGGAATTATCATCACGACACAGACAAAATGGAGACCATTGATATTAACCGAATGGCAAAGGTTATCGATGGTGTGTTAGGGGCGTTAGATGCATTATAAACCTGCTCATGAAACTTTTTCTTTTCGACCAAACCGGAAAGCTAGGCAAGCATCTTGAGGCGTTAAAATCTCAGCCGATAATACCCTACGATAAATCCTCCCTTCCAGAAAAGACCTCATCAATCCAGATGACCACCGATAAATCTCTTCAGGCACTTCAATCTCAAATTCTTGCCAATTATAAAATATTCCCAAGCCATATCATGACTTACCTGACCCAATGGTACCATGAAAGTCGGGAGATGAGAGCCGGGGATACCATCGTTCAGCAGGTTTATCTTCCGCCTGTTCAATCTTTTTCCCAGAAATTGATCTTCGGTGTCAGAATCTTCGAAATCATTAATGAGTCAGACAGGGTTGGATTTTCATACGAAACCATTGAAGGACATGTTGAACGAGGCATTTCTACTTTTACATTGGAAAAAACGACCCCCAATCGCATAATATTTAAAATCCGGACTTTCTCTCAGCCTGAGATTTTATTGAGTAGGGTGATGGGTCCGGTATTTGCAGTTCCTTACCAGGAGTATTGTACCAGGCAGGCGCTGAAGAATGTGAAGGAGTTGGCAGAATAGGCATAAGACTTAGCTTTTTATATAATTCAAATGTCTCAAATCAAGAAAAGATGAATATTTTAGAATGGTTTCAAAATTGGTATCAATCTCAATGTAATGGCGATTGGGAGCATACTTTTGGAGTAAAAATAAACACTATCGATAACCCTGGCTGGAGCATTGAGGTTAATTTGGAAGAAACGGAATTCGAGAATGTTGTAATTGAGTATAAGTTAGTTGAAAAATCCGAAAATGATTGGTATGGACTTTCCGTTGAAAACTCATTATTTAAAGGAGTTGGTGACCCATCAAAATTAAATTTGATTTTGGAAAAATTCAAAGAAATAATTGAGAATGGAAGCAAATGAATAATGTAAAGTGAAATGAAGCTCAAGCGCCTCATAATCCTATTCCTTGTCCTAACCTCCGCATTTTTCGTCTATAAATTCGCGAAACGTTACAATTTTAACTCAAAATACGAGGTTGGGCAACCGATTGACAGTCTGAACGGGGTCATTGTATATTACAACGGAGGCGTTGACCATGCTGAAGGACGGAATGTTTCTCCGGACAATTATAACCTCGGTCAGAAATACCAGTGTGTTGAGTTTATTAAACGATATTATTACCAACACCTAAATCACAAGATGCCTGATGCACTTGGCCATGCAAAGGATTTCTTTGACAAAGATGTTCCGGATGGACAGATGAATGAAAAGAGGGGATTGCTGCAATATTGCAATGGAGGCGAATGCAGGCCTGAGGTCGATGATCTGATTATTTTAAAGGGCACGCTTTTCAATAGGTATGGGCATGTGGCGATTATTTCTGCGGTTACAGATGAAGAAATTGAAGTAATTCAGCAAAATCCCGGACCTTTTGGAAAATCCAGGGAAAGGTTTGGTTTGAAAAGGGATGGAGCGACCTGGACGGTGGACAATGACAGGGTGATGGGGTGGCTGAGGAAGGAGAAGTGATTAACAGATTAAATTTGAATTATGAATTTCATATTGGCTGTTTCATTAATCTGTGCGTTTCTCTCTGCTATCCTTGTTTTTATTGACGGAAATAAGCCGGACACTTCTGAGGCAGAGAACTGGAAACGAACAATTATTTATTATTCCATTGCTTTCCCAGCGGTTGCGTTATTTATGTTTGGATTTAGACATTCGGGAGGTCCCTGTACTCCTGGTTTTGATTTTTTCGGCTTTTTTGCTGCAGGTTTGTTTAGTATCTCACTTGCAGGGAAAAATGCGTATTTAACTTTTAAGGACAGAAGGCATAAAAGCTCCTTGATTCTGCATTTGATTGTAACGGGCGGATGGATTTTTTATCTTACAACTCATTTTTGAAAGCTAAATCCTATTATACACTTAGGGCTTATTTATACGCAGCCACAGCCATTTTCATCCTTTCCGTACCATTATGGGCTGAAATTACCGACAATGGATTTGGATTGCCATTTTGCCTGTTAATGGCTGCAGTTTTTGGTTACTTATCCTACAGCTTTTTTAAGAAGGCCAGAGGTGCCAGAGATGAAGATATGTCTCATGCTCCGCCTACAGATGCAACAGCCCCCCAGAAAATCAAGTTTTATACCCGGTTCCTTTATTTAAGCTCTGTTGCATTCCCCCTGTTAACGTTAATTGATATCCTGGAATTGAACAGCCTGGAACCTGGAGTTAATAAAAGTGTAGAACTTTGGGCTCCGGTGGCATTTTTATACAATCACTATGGCTACTGGCCTGCAGTTCTTTCCGTGCCTGTTTTGGGGTTGGTTGTGATCTTAGGTTTTGTTAGGAAAATTCGGATTGTTTCAGGAAGTTTACAAAAATGAAGACCAGCATGCCGAACGGTTTAATAATGAAGCTAAAGTACCTAGCATTTTACCAAATTGCTGGAGGAGTTCTTGGCATCGGGGTTGTAATCTGGTCGCTTATTCAAGCCGCTTCTATTAGCGGACTGACTTCGTTGCTGCTAATTCTTGCACTGGTTTTTTATTCATTTTCATTTTATTGCGGGCAGCAACTTTTGAAAGGAGAAGTTAAACGGGCGTTGAAATTGTCATTTTTCAACCAGGTAATCCAGATGTTTATCTTTTCTATTGCTGGGTTTTCGTTTAAATATGTTTCCGGACTTATGTTATCGGTGGGAATTGATTGGACACATGATTTTAAATTGACCCTTAATTTTGCCTTATCTTCCTTCCAATTTAATTTCGGTTTAGATAAGGAGGCGCTGGAGGTGAGTATTAATCTCATAGCCATTATTTTATTGTTCTTTATTGACAGGTTGCAGAAGCAAATTGTGGATGAGCCGGTAAATCAAGCTGCAGCTAGTTCATTCATAGATTTGGATGCATATTAGTTTTTATTATGAGCCAATTTAAAATAACCGGAGGAGCCAGAATTGGATGGGCAAATGCGACCTGGCCCTTTGCCACTTTGATTGTTACAGAGGATAGGCTCGATCTAAATGCAGGAATTATTGGCAATTATTCTTTCTTGCAGGAGGATATTGTTTCAATTGAACCATATTCCTCAATGCCGCTCATTGGCCGAGGAATTAAAATCAATCATAAGATTTCAAAATATAAAGACAGGGTCATATTCTGGACTTTTGGAAATCCTGAAGAATTGATAAAGGAGATTGAACAAACAGGGTTCCTGAATAATAATTCTATGACCACCGATCAGGAGGTGCGAAATCAGGTTATTGAAAAGCAACAGAGAGGCGTGTTTCCTATTCGGATTTCAGCAGCAATTGCAATTGTAGTTCTATGGAATCTGCTTTTTTTAATGGATTTTTATGGTATTGGCATTCAGGGAGACAAAATCCCCATTGGAAAAGGCGCTGAATCAGCCTTGGGTTTAGTACTGCTCGTTTGCTTCCTGACCATTGTATTCAAACCCTTCAGACAGATCATTCTAAAAGATGGTCACGATATCGAAGAAATAAAGAAGTTCCTTTATTTTTTGATCTTTATTTGCGGAATGATGTTATTGAGTTTTTTGACGATTCCGAGATAAAGTGTCATTTTACCGTCACCTCCAGCTCCTTAATCGTATCATCCTTGACTCTAATTTTGTAATCAATTAATGGTCCAAATGCATTAACCCCTCCGTCACTCGTGTTTCTCCAATCGTCAAAATAGCCCGGAACTTCAGCCCTAAGCTTTCTGAAATCATCACCAACTTTAAATTTCGTAATTGCCTTGACAAATATTTTGTCTTGAATTTCATCAGGCATAAATCTGAAAACCTGGCTTGGGAAGCAGGTTGGAAGGACCCAGAGAAAAAAGGTCAGAAATATTACAGGAGATAAGAAGGGGATGATCTTTAATGTAGGCCGGTTAATTAACAAATTGGATAACCTCTGGTTTTGAAGTAGAATAGAGTAGCAAAGGCCGAAAAGGAAACCTTCAGAAATTGCAAATGGAATAAACATTTCGACTAATTCCAAATTGCGAAAAATTCCGCCTACAAGTATTACAAATACGATACCTGCGTAAATTGCCGAAATAAATGGGAAAAGATATGGTTTGAATATGTGGTTCCTGTTATCAATCAGGTTTAATGGAGCTATTATGAATATAGCCCACGCAATGTAGGTGAATAGGCCGGACCAGGAGATAATAACTTGACTCTCTTTTGCTCGCCCGTCAATAACCACAAGGTAAATCGAATAAAATAAGATCATCAGTGTCCAGCCAACGGTTATTGAGAAAAAACCAAGGGTTTGATTGATGTTTTTGGGTTTGGTGGTCATTTCTCTACTATTTCACCTTTATCCTGAAATCAAACTCTTCTCTATTTCATTTCTTATCCTCCTGGCAACTTTAAGGTCTCCTGGAGGCTGAAAAATCTGACTTCCGCTAAACGGTTGAACACTTATTAATACATGTTGGTCTGTTGGAAATAAAAACACCTTGACAAAATTGTTCATTATAAAAATGTAATCCTTCCAGTTTGGTTTTCGGACCTGAATGGTGAAAGTTGCAATACCGGCATCAACCGTATATGATTCAGCCTTTTTAAGTCTCACATAATCTTTAATAATTTTCGTATTGTCTTCGCGTGATTTGCCTGTTTGAATGATTTTAATGCTATAAAGGTTGAACATAAATACTAAAGCGAGCAGCCCAAGAATAAAGAATAGCAGTGGGAAAGTAAAAAACCAGGCCAATTTAATTGAAGGCTTTTCATAAAAGAATGCGAAAAAAAAGACGCTAATGAAAAAGAAGCCAAGAATGGTCAACCATTGACTAAAAAAATAGTGTTTATTTCTGGTTATTACCGCTTTTTTGAATTGCCAGGTGGTCATTTTTATTTCAAGAAGTTAGCAATTTTCAATCCCAGTCAATTTTTCTCAACAAATATTTCCTTAACGAGGTCATTATAGGTTTTCTTATCAATCGCCTCTTGTTCAAGTGCCCGTTTTAAAGCGTAACTGGCTGTTGAGGCATCTTTTTCTGCAATGGAAACATAAGCCTGCCATAATAAAAGACTTGTGTTATTCGGAGCGGTTTTGAAAAATTTGTCTAGGTCCAACTTTGCTAATTTCAGGTTGTTTTCTAACAGATCAATCAAAATACGGACCTTTAAAGCTTTTTCAGACGTTGAGTCAATACTAAGTGCCATAGCATTCAATTCCCTTGCCTTTGAATATTTATGGTCATGTATTTTATAGGTTGCCAGTGCATAATAATCGTCTACAGAAGGATATAAACTAGGTTTTAACTTAATTTTTTCCTCAGTTATCTTTTCAGCCATTCCCGTATCTCCCTTCAAAAGGTAAAGTACTGCGAGATCGTCATAATTTCCATTTACATTGTCCATTGAGCCCCAAGTCCAGCTCGGCTTTAAATCAATTGACTTTCGCATATAACCTATAGCTTTATCAGGTCCCTCCAAAACAGCAACTGCATCTGCCAGACCCTTATACATATAGAATTTATTGCTGTAATCCTTTCGGGCAATAGCTCGTCTAAAAAAATCTTCTAGTTCATGAAGAGTGGCAATATCCGCACTATCGGTATAGTACCGATGATGTTTTTCAAAATAACCATTATGCAAAGTTAGGTTCATAACCAATTTTAAATTTATTCCCATTGATTGAGCTACCCGATAGACATATTCCATTTCAAAAGTATTCGTACGTTTCCATGCCTGTTTTAAAACTGCAATATCTATGACAGAATCAATGGGTTTGTTCCTGTATCGAACAAAAAGAGAATCATCGTTGGAATTCGCTGTCATAAAGGCATAAAATTCATAGAATCGCAAAAGTGGCAAGAAATAATATGTGCTGGCGCTATCGGGTGCGTTATTTATAAATGCACTTAAATCACTTTCAGCTCCTTTAAAATCACCTGCAAACATCGGTAACATCAAAATGGTCCATTTTGCATTTTCGTCATTAGAATCTAGTTCAAGAACCCGGTTCAAGTATTTTTTTCCGTTGCCCCAATCCGCTAATTGCATATAATTGATTGCCATTTCCATGGGCCAATCCTTATTTTTAGGGTCTTTTTCAGATAGTTTAGAGAGGTCAAGATTGGATGCTTTGAATTCAATTGAAGCTTTATCATTTTTACCAAAACCCTTGAGTATGTTACCTATTCTGAAGTGCCGAGGTCCATCCTTATCACTTCCATCCAATTTAGACCTTAATGAATCCAACTCTTTCTGAGAGCCGGGTCTTTCATTTGAAGGTCTGAGTTTTTTATCAAACGCAGAGGAACAATAACCTATATAAAGATTTGTTCCAAGCCCAACTGATTTGACCATTAACTCATTAAGTCTTCCTGGGCACTTTTTAATAAAATCACTTTTGAATTCTTGTGGGAATGCTTTTCCGCACAATAAGACCGTCAAAAGAAGAATAAGAAAACAGTGATTGTTTTTCATGCCAATTGTGATTATTTTTTCCTCTTCCAGTTTTTATCAAACAATTCTTTCAGCTTATCCTTGAATTCACCGCTGAATATTTCCTTGGCAGGTGCATTGGTCGTGAAATCAATGGACATAGCCACTTTTTCATCCTTGTCATCAAATTTCTTGTCATTATTGCTGTCTTTTACCAGAATCATCAAAATTGTGTTGGTATTTTTGACAAGTTCCCAAGAGACCAGGTTGTAATTGTCCGGGGATAATTGCCTGAAGTGATGACCATCAAGGTCTGAAATGAACAGGTAGGATGGGTCAGAATAATCAAATTTGTTATCGCCATTGTAATCAACGGCAGTTATATTGTAAAATATTTTGTCTTTAACGTAAGCCTGCTCACGTCCGTATGAGTTTTTCCCATAGGAATGGATTAGCATTTTCTTGTTTTCATCCAGGAGGTGCTGTTCGCCTGTTTTAGAATTATAGAAAATGATATTCCAGGAGTCGTTTGCCATATCCTTATATTCCCGGCTGCTTTCGATTAATCCTTCGCTATTTATGTTTTCTCCGGCAGAAAGGGGAAATAGGATGTAATTGGAGCTGTCTTGTTGGACAAATTCCCTTACCTGGAGATTAATTTTCGATTTTGTGCCCTTTGAAGGTGTTACGGTTGGTTTATCCGGATTTTGATCGCTGCAAGCAACTATTGAGATTGCCAGTAGGGTGGTGAGGGTAATTTTGTTCATTGTTTTCATTTTTCAAGTATATCATCCGGTTTTAATCCAGCAGTTTTCAGAATTAAATTGCAAGCATTTAAAAAATGGTTGAGGTTTCTTTTTCTTGTATCTGCTTCTGGAGACCATATTTTGTAGGTTATTGAACTGCCATAGCTTCCAAACATTATTTCGCAGGAGTTTCCATCAAATCCCATTGTCCCGGCATCTTTTACAATATCCGTGCATGAAATACTTTCAACTTCTTTTACTAATTCATCAAATTTTTCTTTTGAAATGACGAATGAAGTATCCTTTTTGGAATAATTCCATTGTCCTGAGCTATCTCTTGGCGATGATTTTAAGAATAATTTATAATGATCGCCACGCCTAACTATTTTAATATCAACCTTGGCGTAGGGAATTCTTCGGGAGTGACCAAAGTGAAATTCGATATCGTATATTGGGTTTTTCTCCTGAGCAAAGCAATTTAAGCTCACGAGAAGAAAGAAAATTAATGCTCTGAAATATTGGTTCAATTGCTTCATCTTATTTGTTTTTCTAAATCAACACCTCCGCGCCATTGCCTATTGAAGTTAGTTTTAAAATTTCATTGCATTTTTTGAATTCTCCTTAATTCTTTCAATCAGATCATCGTAATTCGAGGTGATGGTGGGAATGAATATTACATTCTGGTCCCCTAACTGGTAAGCGCTCCTTTTTGGCCGGATGTAATTTATTTTCGTTAGCCCATTGCCTTTTATCAAGTAGGTTCCTGAATACTTTTTAGTTATTACAGCAATTTCCTCCAGTTTAAAATCCCTGGCCAGATCATCGTTTGTTTGAAATTTAATGCTGTCAGTTTCAACAATAAATTGCCCATTTGATAGCCTTCTTAATTTTTTATTGAAAAGACTTATTCCAAAAAAGAGAGCTGCTGATATTATTATGGTAATTAAAATGAATAACCATACCGGAGTACCATCGTTTTTTTTGAATGAAATATAACCCTGGAACGAAACTGCAATTATGACCAGAGGAAGGAGGGTAAATGCTTTTCTTCGATTTACAGAGCTAATGTAATCGTTCATTTTTTCGGATTCAATTTGGTAGATTGTCTGTTGCATATTAACCCGAATATGGATTGTACGTAATCCGGACCAGCACATCTTCTTTAAAGAATAAAATGAGTTGATTTATTGCCCCATCATCGTTTGTGATGTAAATGATTTTTGATTTGACCTTATGAAGTCTTGAAGGAGCGATTTGTTTCAGTATTTCATCATATTTACTTCCAATTTTGATCTCTCCTTTAATTTTCAACGAATTATCCTGAATATCAGCATCTGTAATGAAG
>Ga0206879_1154_pt1 | contig 12725 bp, 13 predicted proteins | sample Alteio_BWOrgCont_5_FD_152897 | JGI IMG/M metagenome (GOLD analysis project Ga0206879, IMG submission 152897) | Enriched cells from forest soil in Barre Woods Harvard Forest LTER site, Petersham, Massachusetts, United States -... | ecosystem: Environmental > Terrestrial > Soil > Temperate forest > O... | reverse complement strand
CGGATTTCATGCGCGCCGCCAGTTTCGACTCTCCAGCGGTTCTTGCGCGACTTCGAGAAATGCAGCGGCTTGCCGGCCGGATCGGCGGCTGAAATGCCTTCGACATTTCTGGAATACTCGCGGACGAGGTAAGATCCCGGGGTCCAAACCGGCATGAAGATCTCGACTTCGGCTTGGCCTTCGGCAGGCAGACAGGCTTCGATAGAGACGTAATGCGTACGGGCGTCGGGAAACCGAACGGTGTACCGTAATGGTGGATGAAACCGCGCGGCCTGGTGGTTTTCAACCATCTGAAGAATGCTCTATAATAGCGAAAAGTGCCTAAGAATCAAATGCTTAGGCTTTGGGTGAATGATTGCTAATGTAATGGCGGACAGAGATTGCAGATGAGCCGCGCGCAAACAATAATATCGTTGTTGCTGGCGACCTCGGCTATCGTGTTCGGTCAGCAGCCGCCTCCGCCACAGCCCGGCTTGGGGCAACCGCCCGATCCGCAGGACCAGCCGGGTCCGCCAGTCGCGCGCTTGGGCGTCATCAACGGCGACGCATCCGTGCGCCGGGGCGATTCCGGCGATTGGGTTGCCGCGGTAGTAAACGCCCCCCTGATGGCAGGCGATTCGATCTCCGTGGCGCCAGGCGGCAGCGCCGAATTCCAATTCGATTATGCGAATTTCGTCCGGATCGGCGGAGACTCCGAGGTCCGGATTTCCCAGCTCGACAACGGCCGCCAACAGATTCAGGTATCGAGGGGACTGATTACCTGGCGCGTCCTGCGCGATCCCAATCCTTCCAATGTCCAGTCGGAGATCAGCACTCCGGCTGTAGCGATTCATCCTCAGCGGCTTTCCGAAGTTCGGGTGGAAGTAGCCGCCGATGGCGCGACGCGGATTATCGTCCGCCGCGGCGATGCGGAGATTTCGACGCCGCGCGGAACGGAACGGATCCACGAAGGCAATATGATGCTGGTGCGAGGAGCGGCCGACGATCCCGAATATCAGGTTGTGTATGCCCCGGCGCGCGATGGTTGGGACGGTTTTAACGACCAGCGCGACAGTTATCTCGAACGGGCGCAATCCAACAAGTACGTGAGCCCGGACATCAACGGGGCGGAAGACCTCGACGCGAATGGCCGCTGGGGATATGACCCGAACTACGGCAACGTCTGGACCCCGAACGTTGCGCCCGGTTGGGTTCCCTATCAGGACGGCCAGTGGGCTTGGGGGGACGATTACGGCTGGACTTGGATCGATAACGAACCTTGGGGATGGGCGCCGTTCCACTATGGTTCGTGGTACTTCCGTACCGGTTTCGGATGGAGCTGGTTCCCTGGGCAAAGATATGGCCGTTACTGGTATCATCCCGCGATGGTCGGGTTCTTCGGCTTCGGCGGCGCCGGCTTTGGCGTTGGATTCGGATTCGGAAGTGTCGGATGGGTTCCGCTGGCGCCGTTTGAGCCGTTTCACCCGTGGTATGGACGTGCCGGATTTGCAGGCGTTATCCGTAACGCAAATCTCGTTGGCGCCTATCGGAATGCGGGGTATGGGGTGAACGGCGTGACGGCCGTCTCCGCGCAGGATTTTCAGCGTGGCGCATTCGGCAATCGGATCGCGGTGAACCGCGCCCAACTGGCGCAGGTTTCGCTGGTGCGCGGGACGGTACCCGTCGCACCCACGGCGAGTAATCTTCGATTCGGCGGACGCCCCGTCGCGGCTTCCGCGATCCCGCGCAATGAAGCCAACAACCAGCGGTTCTTCAGCCGGATGCCGGCGGCAGCGGCCACCCAGCGCACGCCGTTTTCGCAGCAGCAGGCCGCGGTGCGGTCCACCATGGGAGGCGCGGGTGGAGAGAGGCAATCTCAGACGGCTGGCGGTTTCGGTGGTGCCTCAGGCGGTTCTTCCGGCGCTTCCTCCGGGTGGAGACGGTTTGGCGAACCAGGCCAGCCTGCGGGTGCTTCCGGTGTACAGCCGCGGAGCTACCAGCCAAGTGGCAATGCCAACGGCGGCGCAAACGCGGGGGCCGGTTGGGACCGGTTCGGCAGTCCGCAGCGCTCAGCCGCGCCCCAGCAGGGGCAATATGGACGACAGGGTTACAGTTCCGGCGGCGGCTACAGCTACCAGGGGTCGAGCGGCCAGTCTCGCGCCCTGCAGGTAGCGCCGCCGATCGTGCAGCAACGCGCGGAGCCGTCGGGAGGCGGTTATCGCAGCGCGCCACCCTCCAACTACGGAGGCGCCCCGCAAGGCAATCGGGGCGGAGGCGGCGGTGGTGGCCGCGCCAGCGGCGGGCATGGCGGACGCCGGTGACCATCGCGCGATTAAAAGACCGCCCGATGCTAAGATGGTGTTGATCCTCGCGGCGGCTGTAGCTCAGTTGGTAGTAGCGCCAGATTGTGGTTCTGGATGTCGAGGGTTCAAATCCCTCCAGCCGCCCCAAACGACACCTGTCCGGACCGCGTCCACTTCAGAAAATGCTAACAACTACTCCGATAGTTTTGGCGATTAGTGAAACGCGATAATCTGAAGCGCGTCAATTTCCGACAACAAAGGATGGTGTCGGTATGAAATACAGCACCCTCGCGTTATTGTTTCTTGCGGGCGTATCGAGCGGTCAGCAGCAGAAGCACTTGACGGTTGTGCCGCTCAATGGGGCGTGGTCCTCAACGTTGACCGCTAACGATATCGAGCGCGTTGGCCGGTATCCATCAACGATTCGCCTGAATGGCGGTATTGAGGTGAAAACCTATGTCTGCAGATCGAGCAACGGGAAACGGATGTGTGATGGATACACGATCCTGCGGGCCGATACCGCGATATATCACGAGGACACTGGAGAGATTGAGGCGAACGGCTCTGTAAGCATCTCGCCCCTTCTTCACGATCCGGCCAGGCGTTAACCCAACCCCCGCCGCCCCCGGACACGTTTGCTCAGTTTTCCATAAGTCCCCGTAATCCAGCAGGCTGGCCGAAGGTTGTAATTCGAAAGTGAACCTTGAAGGCAACCTCCGGGCAGCGGAAAATTGCTGCATGAAGGTACTCATTCTGGCAGGGCTTCTTGCCGCGGGCTCGATTCACGCTGAAGGCGCCACTATCGTTCGATCGAACACGCGGATTTACGTGGACGCGGCCAGCGGATTGGACATCTATCTGACAGCCGCGCTGGAGAAGAAGCACGTTCCGCTCAGTGTCACGACCGATAAATCGAAGGCCGATTACGAACTCGAAGCGGCCACCGATGTCCGGCTGATCGATCTGAAGAACGGGGACGTGGTTTTTGCCTGGGCAGGGGAAAAGAAACCGGCCCTTCACGGGCGGCAGACTGCCGAAGCATGCGCCAAACGCCTCGCAGCCAGTGTGCATTCATCGCATCCATCGGAAAGGCGCAGATATACCGGATCTTCAAAAGATCCCGCGCTCGATTTCTGATCGTTCGCAACTCGAGAAGCCGACACCATGGGTGAAGCGCCGCGGCCAGCAGGTTACAATCTTCACAGGACGCCTACCAGCATGCGCCGAAACCAGCGATACACACCGGGTCGCAGGCCAAACCCGCTGCGCGAAATGGTTGCGGATCAGAAACGGGCCGCGGATGCCGCCCGCGCGCGGGAGCGAGCCGAGCAACTGAAGGCTGATCTTCCCTCTCTGATCGACGATCAGGTAGGCGAGCATATCCAGAAGCTGGAGTCGAAACTTCTCCATGATTTCAAGGAGATGGGCCAAAAAGCGATCGAGCAAAGCACGGCTGTTCTCAACGAGCAACTGAGCGAGCGGATCGAAACCCTGGAGCAAATTTCATCCATCCAGTCCAAGACCATCGTCAATCTCAGGGATTCGTCGAAGGTCGCCGATCAGAAGGTTAGTTCGGTGGTCAACAGCATCGAGAAGACCCTTTCGGAGGCCGTTCCCGGTTTCCGCCTCGAAGCGTCGCAGTTCGCCGCGCCTCAGATCGAATCGCACACCGAGGTGATTAAAGCCGACCCGCGCGAAATCGAGCAGTCAAGCGCCAGGTACGGCTTCTGTCCGAACTGCACTTCGACCAACGTTCGGCGGGCGTACCGGCATGGGCTGTGGGAGGAATTTCTCCGGCTCCTCTTCATCGCGCCCTTCCGCTGCCGCGCTTGCCGGCACAAGTTCTACCGCTTCTGAACGAAACCGTGGGGCGGACGATCGTTTCTCGTCGTCTGCCGATTTGGTCCGAACAGACCACATGCTCCGGGCTTAATGCGTGCCGTTCAGCGCCCAGATCAGGACGCCCGCGCCTGCCAGTAACCGGTAAATGGCAAAAGGCGTGAAGCCGCGGTTTCGCACCCATTGCATAAACCACGCCACCACCGCATACGCCACAATGAACGAAGTAACGAACCCGATCGCCAGCAGCACCCAGCCGTGCGAATCGATATGCACGCGGTCGGGACCCTTCAGCGCCTTCAACAGGTCATAGCCCGTGGCGGCAGCCATAGTTGGGATCGACAACAGGAAAGAGAACTCGAGAGCCGCGGTTCGCGATAATCCCGAGACTTGTCCGGCGGCAATCGTCGCCATCGAGCGCGATGTGCCGGGGAAAACCGGCGCGAGAGTTTGGCAGAGACCGATCCAGATCGCCTGTGGCATGGTCATTCGCTCCACTTCGTCGGCCGCCGCGGCTTCGAATGTGCCACCCTTGCGCTTGCCGTAGATCGCATCGACGATCCACATTACAACTCCGCCGATCATCAGCGCGCTCCCCATCACTACCAGGCTTTCGAGATTCTTGCCAATGAGCTTGATCAACGGCAGCGAAGTCGCGGAGGTGACCGCGAAGGCAACCAGCGTGAGCGCCAACGGATGCGTGATCGCAGTTTTGTCGCCCTTCTTTCCGCCGGGGTACGTCGAGAGAAAACTCATGATCCTGCTCCAAAAATAAATAGGCAGGCACAGGATCGCCCCGAACTGGATCACGATCGAGAACATTTTCCAGTAGCCGTCGCCGAGGTCGACGCCAAGCATTGCCTCCGCTATCCGCAGGTGCGCGGTGGAGCTGACGGGCAGGAACTCGGTAAGCCCTTCGATGATGCCGAGAATGGTGGAAAGAAAATAGTCGTTCAAACAGGTCATGGTAGCGCGCGGGCAGGACTCTTGTGAAGATGGTGTGTGGCAAACGCCGAACAGAGATGAAAATTCCGCCGCCAGGACGGATGGTGGATATCGGTGGCCGCAGACTCCACATGAATGTGTTGGGTAAGGGCGCTCCCGCGGTCATTCTGGAAGCGGCGATTGCAGCCAGTTCTCTGAGCTGGGCGTTGGTTGCGAAACAAGTCGCCGAATTCACTACCTTAGTGACTTACGACCGGGCGGGATTCGGCTGGAGCGATCCGGCGCCGCATCAATGCACCGCGCTCGACGCGGCGCGGGACCTGGCGCTTCTTTTGGACAAGGCCGAAATCCCTGGGCCGTTCGTGCTCGTGGGGCATTCCTTCGGCGGATTGATTGTGCGTGTCTTCGAGCAGGAATATCCACGGCGTGTTGCGGGATTGGTTCTGGTCGATCCGGTATCGCGCGCCGAGTGGCGTGAGGCAAGCGAGCCGGGAAAAAGGATGCTGGCGCGGGGCGTGATGTTATCGAGGCGCGGTGCCCTTCTCGCCAGGCTGGGTGTGGTAAGGATTGCGCTCAGTTTGCTGATGGGCGGCTCGCGAACGATTCCGAAATTGCTCGCGCGCGTGTCGGCGGGACGCGGCGCGGGCGTGACGGAGCGGTTAACCGGAGAGGTCCGCAAGATGCCGCCGGAGCTTTGGCCCGCGATTGCAGCTCACTGGAGCGAAGCCCGATGTTTTCATGCGATGGCCGACTCTCTGGAAAATCTTCCGGTCAGTGTAAGGCAGCTCGACGAAAGCCGGTCGCTGGGGGATTTGCCGATCGTGGTGCTGTCAGCCGCGGCGACAGCGGAACACGAGCACGACGCAGGATTGTCGACACGCGGGGACCATCGGGTCGTGCATGGATCGGGACACTGGATGCAATTGGACGCGCCCGATGCAGTAGTGGACGCGATCCGGAGAATCATGTACCACTGGCGATCTTGTCGCCGGTGGGTTTACTCCTCCAATCGCCGAACGTTAACGTTTACACCGCCCTTGGGACGCAGCGTGATGAAAGGCTGCAGCTCGATCGGGCGTTGCGAAACCAGCTCCATCGACACATGCGGCGCGATGGTCGAGAGAATGATCTGCCCTTCCATGAGGGCGAACTGGTTCCCGATGCAGATTCTCTTTCCGCCGCCGAAGGGCATGTACGCAAAACGCGGCAGCGTGGCTTCGCGCTCGGGAAGAAAACGATCCGGGTCGAACCGCATGGGGGCGTCAAACAGCCTTGGATCGCGATGCAGCAGCCAGGGCGCGATCAGCACGATTTCGTCCTTGCGGACCGGGAATCCGCCGATCGACGTATCGCGCAACGCCGAACGGGCCATCACGAATGCCGGTGGGTACAAGCGCATCGATTCCTTCATGACTTGCAGGGCATAGATCATGCCTTCGTTGCGCAGACGTTCGAAATGTTCCGGGTGTTGCGCAAGAAGATACCAGGACCAGGCCATGGCTTGCGCAGTGGTCTCGTGTCCAGCGACGAAAAGCGTCATGGCTTCGTCGCGAACCTCTTCGTCAGTCAGGTGCTGGCCGGTTTCTTCGTCTTTCGAGAGCAGCAGCATGGAGAGCAGATCGCCTTTGTCGATACCGCTCGCCCGCCGGTCGTGAATCAGCCGGTAAATGGTTTCGTTCAGGCGGGCCAGCGCGCCAGCCGGCGCCCGCATCCGGGGAATCCGGAAGGGCACGCGCATCTGCCGCACGACCCAAGTCTGGAGGGTGGTGATGTCCCTGCCGAGAGTATCGGCGCGATCCAGCAGGTCGACGTCAAACAGCGTTCGGCCCACGATGCCGAGGGTGAGCCGCATCATGGCTTGACCGACATCGATACGCTCGCCATCCCGCCAGCCGGACTGGGTGGCGCTCGCGTGCTCGCTCATCACCGCCGCGTATTTTGAAACCCGCTGATGGGCGAACGCGGGAGCCACCAGCTTGCGGCGTTCGCGATGCTGTTCCCCTTCGCTGTTGAGGAGACCGTTGCCCAGCAGAGGGCGTGAGAACGTTCGCAGCACGGGGCCTTTCTGGAAATCGTGGGCGCGTTCGATGAGAACCTCCGGGACCAGCTCCGGCGTGTTCACGAGCACGACGTTGACCCGCCCGAAATTCGCGCGCCCGATCCGGGGTATTTCCGCGCTCAGTTCCTCTAGCATCCGTATGCGATTGCCGAGCAGGGCACGGATGGTTTGGAACACGCCGGGCATCAGTTACCATGCTAGCAGTGATAGCATTGAAAGCATGGCAACCATTACCATCCGCGGGCTGGACGATGCGGTCAAGAAGAGGCTGCGGGTGCGCGCGGCTCGGCATGGCCGTTCGATGGAAGAGGAAGCCCGGGAGATCCTGAAGATTGGCGTCGCGACCGGCGAGCCGAAAACAAACCTTGCGGAATCGATCCGAGCGTTGTTTGAACCGCTCGGGGGAGTCGACCTCCCGGAGTTTCCGCGACGCAAAGAGCCCATGCGCGAACCCCCCACTTTTGATTGATGATCGTCGTCGATACGAATGTTCTGTCCGAGGTCATCAGACCTGTTCCTTCAGGCAAGGTGGTCCGTTGGATGGAGGCGCGCCCGGCGGCGGGTTTATTCACCACAACAATCACGCTCGGTGAAATGCTTTATGGCGTCGAACTCGTTCCCTCCGGGAAGCGCCGCGTCGCGTTGCTGCAGGCAATCGAGACGATGTTCGAAGACGAGTTTGCCGGCCGGATCCTGACCTTCGACCGGGACGCAGCTCGTGCTTTCGCTGACATCTCCGCCGCGTGTCGAAGGCTTGGCCGGCCCATAGGCGAGATGGATGCGCAGATCGCGGGGATCGCCCGGTCGCGAGGCGCGGCCATTGCCACCCGAAACGTCCGCGACTTCAAGGATTGCGGCGTGGAACTGATCGATCCCTGGTCCTGATCGAATTGGTAGGGTAGGTGGTTTCGCCTGCCAAGCTTACTTGAACTGGATCTGCGCGATTACCAACGTCGGCAGCGCCTGGTTCCAACTATCCGCCAGATCGTCAAACGCCAGCCGGAACGGCTTCGATACGCCCGGCGACAACGGCCCCGTCGTTTGCCCCACGATCGCCACCCTCTCGCGCTTCAGTTCCTTGCCGTAGTAATCGCTGAAAACGCACGTGACCTCGGCGAGTTTGACTGTCCTGGCGCCCTTGTTCGCGATATCGCCGAGGATCTCTACCACTCGCTGATTCACCATGCTCTCGGCGGCCTGCATGTGAACGTTGCTCAGCGCAAGATTATCGAGATATTTCTTCGCTTCCTCAGTCAGGACAGGAGGCGGGGGAGGCGGCGGCTTCGGCCCGAAAGTGAGCCAGCTGAAAACGCCCAGAATCAAAATCATGGCGAGCGCAATCACGATGCTCGCTGGAGAAATCTTAACGTCCGGCAACAGTCATTTCTCCGAGCATAATGGTCGGGGCCGAAACGGAGCTGAGGAATTCAAGATCATTGCCGATTTCGGTGATTCCGTTCAACATCTCCTGCAGCGTACTGGCGATCGTGACTTCCGAAACCGGAAACGCCAGCTCTCCATCGCGGATCCAGATTCCCACCGCGCCGCGCGAATAATCGCCCGTAACTGTATTGACACCGCTGCCGATCAATTCGGTCACGTAAAATCCATTTTTTACGCTGCGAATAATTTCCTCCGGCGTGCGCGTGCCCGCCTCAATAAAGAAATTTCCGTGTCCGATGCCGGCGTTGCCCGTGATTCCACGCGACGCGTTGCCGGTGGTCTTCATATCCAGCTTGCGGGCCGTGTAAGTGTTCAGCAGGTAGTTCTTGAGGACGCCGCGCTCGATGACCGCCGTGCGCCGCGTGGGCACGCCTTCATCGTCGAATGGAGCGGAGCCGAAGAGCCCCGGAATCGTGCCGTCGTCCACCAGCGTGATTCGTTCGTCGGCGATCTTCTCCCCAAGCTTCCCGGCGAGGAACGACGCCTTCCGGTAAATAGCGAGCCCGTTAACGGCATCGAACACGTTGCCGAGCAATGTGCGGGCCGTGCGCGGCTCGAAGACAACCGGGACGCGCTGGGTTTCCACTTTCACCGCTCCCAGCCGCCGCAACGCGCGCTCGGCCGCTATCCGACCAATGGTTTCCGCGTCCTCCAACCCTTTGTAGTTCCGCGCGCTGGAGTACCAGTAGTCGCGTTCCATGCTGCCATTTTGCGTGGCAACAGGGACGGCCGAGACTGAGCAGGAGCTGGATCGATAAGCGCCGAGGAATCCGCGCGAGTTGGCGAAGACGTGGCCGCCGACGCTCGAATCGAACGACGCGCCTTCGGAGTTCGTGATGCGCGGATCGACGGCCAGCGCGGCTGCTTCGGCCCGTTTCGCGATGGCGATGCGTTCTTCTGTCGGCAGCTTGGCAGTTTCGTCCGAGAACAGTTGCAGATCGCCCGCAAGCGTGCCCATCTCTTCGGCGCCGGGCAAGCCCGCATGCGGATCTTCCGTGGTCAGCGCCGCGAGATCTATGGCTGAACGCACCATCTGCTGAATGCCTTCGGGCGTCAGGTCCGATGTGTAGGACGCGCCCATGCGCTTGCCGACCAGCACGCGCAATCCGGCGCCGCGCGACCCCGCTTCTTTCAACGTCTCGAGTTCGCCCATGCGCACGTTGGCGGAGAATTCGTCGCCTTCCGCTATAGTGCATTCGGCGTCGCTCGCCCCCAAATCCAGCGCCTGTTTTACTACGTCGCGGGCGATCTCGGGCAGCGCTTCATAAGTCACCGCCGCGAACGTCAAGCGGTTCCCCCGACGGTCATGCGGTCGATGCGGACGGTCGGGATGCCGACGCCAACCGGCACGCTCTGGCCTTCCTTGCCGCACATCCCGACGCCTTCGTCGAGCTTGAGATCATGGCCGACCATGCTGACATATTTCATCGCCTCCGGGCCATTGCCGATCAGCGTGGCGTTTCGCACCGGGCGCGTGAGTTTTCCATCCTCGATGAGATAGCTTTCCGAAGCGGAGAAAACGAAATTGCCGCTGGTGATATCGACCTGCCCGCCGGCAAAGTTCGCGCAGTAAAGGCCGCGCGGAACGGAGCGGATAATATCGGCCGGGTCGCTGTCGCCCGCCAGCATGAACGTGTTCGTCATGCGGGGCATGGGGATGTGTTCGTAGCTTTCGCGCCGGCCGCTGCCCGTAGGGGCGGCTTTCGTTATGCGGCTGGACAGCTGATCCTGCAAATAACCGCGCAGGATGCCGTTCTCGATAAGAACGTTGCGCTGCGTTTCGTTGCCTTCGTCGTCCACGTTGAGAGATCCGCGGCGGCTGCTGATAGTTCCGTCGTCGACAACAGTGCAAAGCGGACTCGCCACCTGTTGTCCAATGCGTCCGCTGAACGCCGAGACGCCTTTGCGATTGAAATCCGCTTCAAGACCATGGCCCACCGCTTCATGCAGCAACACGCCGGGCCAGCCGGGGCCGAGCACAACAACCTGCTCGCCCGCGGGCGCTTCCACCGCATCCAGTTGCACGATCGCCTGGCGGGCAGCTTCCCCGGCGAAGTATTCCGGGGTGCGCTCCTTCTGAAAGTATTCGAGCTCGTAACGTCCGCCGCCGCCCGAGTGTCCCTGCTGTGGAACGCCATCTCCGGCTCGCGCCAGAACGAAAACGCTCATGCGCGCGAGCGGCTGGCGATCGAAGTTCAGCACGCCGTCGCTGGTCGCGATGAGAACCTGCCGAAGGCTGTCGGCATAGGTGACCTGAACTTGAAACACACGCGGATCGTAAACGCGCGCGGCATGGTCGGCACGCTGCGCGAGTTCGACGCGCTCTTTGAATGCGGTCTCGCTCGGCGCTGTCACGACCGGATAGAGATTGCGCTTGCGGCCCTCTTCGAGCGGCGTTTGCTCGACCTTGGCCGGGCCCGCCGCGATCAGCGCCGCGACTTGCGCCGCGTGCCGGATCTTTCCCGCGCTCAGATCGTCGCTGTAGGCGTATCCGGTGCGTTCCCCGGCGATTACGCGCACTCCGACGCCCAGCGAAACGCCCTGTGTCGCGCTCTTGACGATCGATTCATCGATGCTTATTGAGCTGGTGGCGAGGTATTCGAAGTACAGGTCGGCATAGTCGCCGCCGCGGCCAAGCGCTTCGGAGAGATAGTTTTCCAGATCCCGCCGCGAAATGCCGAACTTAGCGGCGAAAAAAGAATCGGAAAAGCTCATGTTTCCAATGTAGCAAGCTGTCGCCGCAGCGTTGTGGCACTGGCGGTCTTTGCCGCCGGTGTTTACTTACCGGCCGCTTCCGCTTTGATCTTCTGCCCGTCGGATTTCGTAATCCAGCGATCCTTAACCATCCCGTCCACCGACTCCGCAACCTTCTCCCCGTACTTCTTCCGACTCCCGTACAAAGAGTCGATCTTAGCCGAATCGAACGGCATGGTGCCGCCGAGCTCGCGGCAGGTTCCGGGACCGGCGCTGGTAGTCGTGTAACTCGCCGCAGGCACATCCACGTATGGGTTGCGCACGCCGCCCGTCGGCACACCGTCTTTCATAGTGATCCGTTCCGCCTTCGGGGGCGCGACTCCTTTACTGGCCCACTGTTCGAGATTCACGAACGCGCCGTCGAAAATGTACTTCAACAGCGGATGTTCCTGCAATGGGATTTCCGGATCGCACTTGACGTTGAAGGGCCACGCAGACGTTCCCTGGCCAGGCGTTCCGATAGCCGCTAACTGATCCTGCATGATGGGAAGCTCTCGATAAGCCCATTTATCGATGTGCGCCGCGCCGGCAACTTCATAGATGCGGAAACGGTCGTTGGGCTGGTCGCTGTCCGGACGCTGGTAGTCCGGGCCAATCTCGCCCTGCGCCACGATTTCGATAACGGGAACGCCGACATTCTTGATCGTCTGGCGCGCATCGCCCCTCGGCACGGCCGGAGCGCAACGCCGGATTCGCCCCACGCCGCCCGGAGTCTTGACCAGAAAGCCGTCATAGACCGGCTTGCCATTTTCGAGAGTGGCGTGTGTCTGAACAGCAGCCGCGTAAGTCAACACATCCGCGCCCTGCGAAGTCATATAAAGGTACCGGGCATTGAGGCCAGCTCCGTTCTTCAGCGCCGCTCCCACCTGGCTGATCATGTCCCAGCGCAGTCCTTCTTCCTGATCGGAGGTCGCCGCCGCGCCGCCGCGGCCGGACGCGCAGGTTTCCGCCGGATCGGGGTTGGCGAACGCTACCGACGGATAGCGCGCCGGATTGAATTTCCGCAAAGCATCGACAGACCCCGGCATGGTGATTCCGACCCAGGCGTCGCCGTGCTCGATGAACGAATCGCGCGAGTAGCCCGACATCATTGCCCAATCGAAGCGTCGCGCCGGATTGAGAAGCTCGACGATCGCATGGCCGCTGAACCGCGCCCGATCCGCCGGACGCCGCACCAGAATGCGCGTTGAGTACGGCGCATTCGGCGTCTTCACGGTCAGTGAACCATCGGCCGCCCAGTCGTAAACGTTGGCCGTGCCCGTGACAATGAACTCTTCCTCCACATAGCCGGCCTTCTGAAGGTCCAGAGGCTGGAACACTCTGTTCGCGGCCAGAAAGGGGAATGAATCCGCGGTGACCGGAATGGGACCGGTCAGTTTGGGCACCGACGTCGCGGACGGACT
>Ga0206879_1187_pt1 | contig 12782 bp, 12 predicted proteins | sample Alteio_BWOrgCont_5_FD_152897 | JGI IMG/M metagenome (GOLD analysis project Ga0206879, IMG submission 152897) | Enriched cells from forest soil in Barre Woods Harvard Forest LTER site, Petersham, Massachusetts, United States -... | ecosystem: Environmental > Terrestrial > Soil > Temperate forest > O... | reverse complement strand
CATTACCGTATGCTCAGAAGGCGGATAATCAATATTCAGATACCCCTGCAGGTAACGTTGTCCGCAGCCCAAATGAATTTTCATTTCATCATCCTCCTTACAACTTTTGCCTTCTTAACAATCAAGGCCATTTTCAATATACGATCCAGCGACGAAAGACCTGTCAGTTCTTTTACAGCTGCTGCATTTACATCATAGGTAAAAAAAAGAGCGGCAAAAAACCGAATGAATTTCCAGTCTGTTCCCAAGGCCTGCTTTTTGTTTGCTGCGGCCTTCTTTATTTTTTCATAAAGATAAACATATTCAACCACCTGAACTTCCCGGGTCATGCATTCATTGGTCACACTGTGGCTTACCCCGCTTGCGCTGGTAATCAGATCCCGTTCGATAAATACAAAATCAGGGGAGGCCGAAAGCATCTGAATATAAAAATAAACATCAACCACCCATTTCAGTTTCGGATCAAATAAAAATTCAGGAGGATTTCTGAACAGGCATACACTGGGGGCCCCGACTTTATTTCCGAAAAACAACAAAGCCGGATTTTTGTTCAGGCCTTTCAGGTAAGCAGCATCCGGCAGGTTTTTCGTACTGATTCCGGTACTTGCATTGAAACTCTGGGACGCGCTGAAACCGAAACGACTGGTTTTATTTTTTTCCATTTCCTTTACAAAACAGTCAAGGCTGTCAGGATACGTGAACCAGTCGTCGTGATGCATTATTTTAATCCACTCTCCCTTTGCAAGCCGGATAGCCTGGTTCCAGTTTTCAGGAGAACCCAGTCTGACCTGATTTTTATGATACCTCAGCCGGGTACCGAAATTAAATTCTGCCAGAACTTTCCCCACCGAATCATCCCGACTGTCATCAGTGACAATCAGTTCAAAATCCCTGAACGTCTGAACAGAAACCGACTCCAGGGTTTTTCTAAGGTATTCGGTTTGCCGGTAAGCAGGTATGCAAATAGATACTTTCACAGAAACCACAGGTTCAGGGTTTAATAATCAGGCCCTGGGAGGTAGGCAAAGACAACACTTCAACCCCTTTCGAACGGGCAAATTGATCGTGTGCATGCTTTTGCTCAATAGCTCCCGGATAGCCGTAATCATCAAGGATGATCAGTCCTCCGCTAACCATTTTTGGCCAGAAAAAATTCAACGCGTCGACTTCGGGCCTGACGCAGTTCATATCAACAGACAGGTAACTCACTTTTTCGGTAAGGGCCAGGGGGAGGGTATCGGGAATGGCGCCTTTGATAATCTCCACGTTGAATCCCCGAAATGTTTTCAGGACCTGCTCATACAGATCGGTTTTCTTTTTATATCCCAGCTTCTGATCCCTTTGCATTTCATAGTCAGAACTGTAACGCTCATCCATTCCTGAAAAGGTATCCATCAGGAAATACTTTTTTTTCAGCTTATTAAAATCCACATAATTTACAATAGCCCTTGCACAAAAACCGGTGTTTACACCGCAATCCACGAAATCCCCTTCAAGTTTTGCAGCATGGGAGGCAGCCCAGCACAGTACATGTACCCTCCACTGTATATCGTAATCCCTCAGCAGATCCCCTCCTATTTCTTTGCAAAGCCGGTAGGATTCAGCGAAACGAGGCTCGGTCATAAAATCGGCATTGTGATAGGTAAACAACAAATCATTTGCGTACCGTATGTCCTTTTTCGGAAGCACGTAATAATCCTTCAGATCCACATTTCGGTAGCGAACCGCGTTGGCTACGAAAGGCGGAAGAGCCTTGTACAGGAATGATTTCAAACGCTCTTTCAATTTCTGTCTGACGTTGGTTGGTGTTTCGTTTCCCATTTGCAAAGCGGTCTGACCATCCCCGGAAATCCAAGCGTGTACTGTCCCCTGGCCGAATCTCCCCTGAGGTAATCGACCACATTGAAACTGACGGCACCGTGCTCCTGAAAATAAATGGTAAACGGCTCGATTTTAATTATGGCAGCGCCCACAATGACATAACCTTCTGAGAGAAGATTGGGAGGAATCCACATGGTAGTCGTGTATACTCCCTTTTTTCTGGGTTGGGTTCTTCCTTCAGAAACCACATCGTGGGTATTGAAAATATTTACTCCGTCTTCGTTGTGAAAATTATAGGAATGGGTAAACACATCCCCTTCCTGAAGTACTTCGTACTCCATTGAAATTCCGATCGGTCTGGCAATATCGAAACTTTGCTTTATTTCAAAGCCTTCGTCATGCACCCTTACCTCCCTTAGTTTAACGATGGCGTTGGAAGGTGGTTTCGGATGTCCCAGCCAGCTCCTTTTTGAATTTGTCTCAGAGCCCGTGGTCAGGTAGGATTTGACAACCGTTACGGTTTCACCGAAAGCTTTGACCTGACCGTTATCCAGAAGTATCGTCCGGGGACAAAGCCGCTGAACAGTCTCCATGTTGTGGCTCACAAAAAGCAGAGTCCGGCCTTCTTCAGCAATTTCCCCCATCTTGCCCAGGCATTTTTTCTGAAAGGAGCTGTCTCCAACCGCCAGGACCTCGTCGATGATCAGGATTTCGGGATCGAGGTGGGCAGCGACAGCAAACGCCAAACGCACATACATACCCGAAGAAAAACGTTTTACGGGCGTGTCCAGAAAGCGGCTCACTTCTGCAAATTCTACAATCTCATCAAATTTTTTCTGAATATCCGATTTACTCATTCCCAGGATGGATCCGTTCAGAAAAATATTTTCACGTCCCGTAAGTTCGGGATGAAATCCGGTGCCCACTTCCAGTAAACTGGCAACCCTTCCTTCGAGTGTAATTTTTCCGCGGGTTGGAGATACGATCCTGCTCAAAATTTTGAGCAGTGTCGATTTTCCGGCTCCGTTGCGGCCTATGATTGCGATACGCTCACCCTGATTGATTTCAAAGGAGACCTCTTTCAGCGCCCAGAACTCTTCGGATTCTGTTTGACGAAGAAGGGATTGACCTGCAAATGCATTTTTTACTTTGCCGGCAATAACATCCCGGAGCGCCACATAGGACTCCTTTCGCTGATGGCTCAGCCTATAGCTTTTGCTTAGCTTTTCGACCTGTATGACCGGATGGCTCATATAATATCCGCAAATGTTTTTTCCATTCTCCTGAAATACCAGATTCCAATGAGCAGCAGGACCAGACTGACAGCAAGTGAAAGACAAAAATCAAAAAGGTTGCCTGAAATTTTTTCGCCCAAAATAGACCAGCGGAAGCCGTCGATAACGGCGACCATCGGGTTGAGCGCATACACATGCTTTAAAAAACGGGGGATTTTTTCAGAAGAATAAACGGCCTGGCTGTTGAATCCCACCGGACTGATGTACAATCCGATCTGAATAATAAACGGAATCACGTAGCGGAAATCCCGGTATTTCACATTTAGTGCCGCAATGAACAAGCCCGACCCCATAGCCGTAACCGTAGCCAGAATCAAAAAAAGAGGCAGAAAAAAAATCCGCACGCCAGGCAGGTACTGATAGTACACAAACAATCCGGCCAGAATAAGAAAGGAGATAAAAAAATCAATCAGACTGACAATAATAGTACTCGAAGGAACAATCAGCCGGGGAAAATAAACCTTGGTCAGCAGATTTGAATTGGCTACCAGCGAACCGGCTGATTCCCCGAAGGCATTCGAAAAAAATTGCCAGGGCAGCATTCCGGCACAAACCATAATCGCATAAGGAACCCCGTTACCTGCATGAAAATTCCCCAGCTTGTTAAACACAAGGGTAAAAACCACAATGGTAATAAAGGGCCGGAGCACACTCCACAAAACCCCGATCGCGGTTTGCTTATACCTTACCAGTACATCCCTCCAGGCCAGAAAATAAAAAAGACCCCTGTAATTCCAGAGGTCTCTCCAATAGAAGGCACTCCGGGAATTTGGTTCGATTATTATTTTCCTTGCTGTGCTCAATATTCCTGTTCAATATTCATCCCTAATCGCTATTCGCTTATTTAGCAATATTCACCGCCCGTGTTTCTCTTATCACCGTAACTTTCACCTGCCCCGGATAGGTCATCTCGGTCTGAATTTTCTGAGCGATGTTGAACGAAAGCAGTTCGGCGTCTTTATCACTTACCTTCTCACTGCCTACGATCACGCGTAACTCACGCCCGGCCTGAATGGCGTAGGATTTTTCCACGCCTGGGTAGGAAAGAGCAAGCGACTCCAGGTCCTTCAGGCGCTTGATATACTGCTCCACAACCTCCCTGCGGGCTCCCGGACGGGCACCTGAGATGGCGTCACATACCTGAACGATAGGGGAAATCAGCGAGGTCATTTCTACCTCGTCGTGGTGAGCTCCTATCGCATTGCAAACTTCCGGTTTCTCCTTGTATTTTTCGGCAAGTTTCATGCCCAGGATGGCGTGTGGCAATTCGGGCTCATCGTCCGGAACTTTTCCGATGTCGTGCAACAGTCCGGCACGCTTGGCAATTTTCGGATTGATACCCAGCTCGGCAGCCATAATTGCGCAGAGATTGGCTACTTCACGGGAGTGCTGCAGCAAATTCTGACCATAAGAAGAACGGTATTTCATGCGGCCTACCATACGAATCAGTTCAGAGTGCAAACCGTGAATTCCAAGATCAATACAGGTGCGCTTGCCGGTCTCTATTATTTCCTCGTCAATTTGTTTTTTTACCTTCTCCACGATTTCTTCGATGCGTGCCGGGTGTATACGCCCGTCGGTGACCAACTGGTGCAGGGACAGCCTTGCAATTTCACGGCGAACAGGATCGAATCCCGAAAGAATAATGGCTTCGGGTGTATCGTCAACGATGATTTCAATTCCGGTAGCTGCTTCCAGCGCACGTATATTTCTTCCCTCCCGCCCGATGATCCTTCCTTTCATTTCATCGCTTTCAATATTGAATATCGAAACCGAATTTTCTATGGCATGCTCTGTGGAAACACGTTGAATGGTCTGAATGATAATTTTTTTGGCCTCTTTGTTGGCCGTCAGTTTGGCCTCGTCCATGATGTCCTTGATATAGGACATGGCCTCGGTTTTTGATTCCGCTTTTAAGGATTCGACCAATTGCGTCTTCGCAGCGTCCGCCGAAAGTCCCGACAACGCTTCCAGCTGATCCACGGATCGTTTATGGGCCTTGTCCACTTCCGATTGTTTGCGGTTTAATATTTCGAGCTGCTGGGTCAGGTTCTGCTTGATGTTTTCAGCTTCAGCGGTTTTACGCTGAAGTTCTTCCATCTTTTGGGAAACCGAGGCCTCTTTTTGTTTGATTTTATTTTCTGCTGCTATGACCACCTGGTTTCGCTCACTGATCGCCTTGTCGTGATCCGTTTTCAGCTGAAGAAATTTTTCCTTGGCCTGGAGAATCTTTTCGTTTTTCAGCGCCTCCGCTTTTACTTCGGCTTCTTTCAGCAAAATATCTCCTTTTTGCTTTACGTTCCTTCGTATAACCCTGCCGGCAATAAATGCGCCAAGTCCGAGGGCCACTATTGCCGTTGAGACAATACTGATTATCATTGTCAGATCCATATTCATAATTCACTTTTTAAGGCTGCTGCAGTGGTAGCCAATAAAAGTCAAGACGCTATCGAAGCTGGGAGGAAATAAGAATGTCCATTTGGGTCAATTGGCGGGCCAATTGGGCATCAGAGGAGTTGGTCTTGTTTTCAAGCTGAATATATTGGGTCGCCAGCTGTAATGCACACATGGCCAATAAATCGCGTTTGTCACTAATCCCATACACTTCCTTCAATGCTTTTATTTTATCATTAATCAACTGGGCAGCCTGGGTGACATTTTGCTGGTCCTCCGGCTTAACCTTAATCGGGTACGTATTCCCCGAAATTGAAACTGATATGGATACTTCTTTCACCTGTTCAATAGAGCTATGCTTTTATCAATTTCGCGCACCAGCTCGTTAATTTTTAATTTAATGTCCTTTGTTTGTTCGGTATTCCGGTTAAGGGTCATAGCCAGCCTTAATTTTACAACAGTTCCTTCCAGTTCCTGTTTTTCAATCAACAGCCTTTTATTCTCTTCCTTTAACCTTGCCTGCAAATGTACTAATTTTTCAATTTTAGTCTGAAGGGCTGACGAGATTGTGGCTAAATCCTTCATTCTGTTTTAAATAGGGGTTCTGCGATCAAAAATACATAATTTTACAGGCTGATGTCCGAAAAATCCAGATTTCTCCCGCTGTTGTTGATTGCACTTCAGGTATCAGCCCAAAATCCACTTCCGGTCAATTATTTTCAGGCGCCACTCGATACGGTACTTCAGCTGGCAGGTAATTTTGCCGAACTCAGGCCCAATCACTTTCATGCCGGAATCGACATCAAAACCTTTAATAAAACCGGTATGCCGGTTCATGCGGCTGCCGATGGCTATGTGTCAAGGATTAAAATTTCGAGTTTCGGATACGGTAAAGTGATTTACATTACGCATCCGAACGGATTTGTGACGGTATACGGCCACTTGTCTGGCTTCAATACCGTTATCTCCGATTATATCAACGAACAGCATTACGCTCAGAAAAAATTCGAAATCGAACTGTTTCCAAAACCCGGACAGTTTCAGGTAAAGAAAAATGAAATTATTGCCTATTCGGGGAATACGGGAAATTCGGGAGGGCCGCACGTACATTTTGAAATCCGAAGCGAAAAATCTGAAAAAGCCATCAATCCGCTTCTTTTCGGCATCAGGGTGGCTGACAACCAAAAGCCTCAGATCAGGCAAATCAAAATATACCCTGCAGACCAGGATGCATTGATAAACGGACACAATCAAAGTTTTGTTCAGAAAGACAGTGTCAGCCTTTGTGGCAACATTTATTTCGGAATGGAGGCCTTCGACACAGAAAACGGAGGGGGAGGAAAAAACGGAGTTTACTCGGTAGAGCTTCTGGTCAATGGGAAACGCATTTATTATCATCAAATGGACAGCATCGGGTTTGACCAGACCAGGGCCATTAACTCTTTTATCGACTATCCCTGGTATTTAAAAAAACATGTTCTGATTCAAAGAAGCTACGTAGAAGAAAACAACAAACTGGAGATCTACCACAACGTAGTAAACAGAGGAGTCTGTTTTTTTGACCCCGACAGCAGTTATCACATACGCTACATTTTAAAAGACATTGCCGGAAACACAAGTTCAAAAGAATTTCACACGTATTCAAAACCGGGCATTAAAAAGCCGGCCTCAGGCGCTGAAAAACCAAAACCGGTCAATCTGAAATGCACTGCAGATTATACGTACAAGGATGAAAACTTTAAACTGTTCATACCGGCGAATTGCCTGTACAGTGATATCGACTTCGACTACCGTTTTTTCAAGAGCAAAAATCGCCAGGCCTATTCCCTCATAAACCGTATCGGGGATCCCGAAATACCTTTGAACGACTTTATCAGTATTTCTGTTAAAGTTTTCGGGTATTCGGATTCGCTTAAAAAGCACCTGTTTATTGCCCGCATTTCTCCAGGAGGACAAAAGGAGTACATTGGCGGAGATTGGTCGGCTGATTTTTTAACGGCAAAGACAAACCAGTTTGGTGATTACCAGGTGCTTGCCGACACGACGGCTCCGACTATCCAGGCCCTTACTATTTCAGAAGGGAAAAAAATTACAAGTCAGAAAACCATTGACTTTAAAATAAACGATGACTTTTCAGGGATAGGGAATTTCGAAGGCTTCATTGACGGAAACTGGATACTCCTGGACTATGAATACAAGCAAAACAAAATTTCCTATACGATCGGGTCTTTGAAAGGCAAAAATCACGTGTTAAAACTGCTGGTGACTGACAAAGCTCACAACCAAAGGGTCTTTAGTTGCAATTTCAGCAGTTTATGAACTTAACATGCCATAGTGAATAAAAAACAGGTATTAATCAGCACATTTTTGTTGTTTTTTACAAATATTTCAATATTTTTGCCTGAATTATAAGTTAATGTTTACCAACACAATATGAGAAAAATTGTACATGTAGTTCTTTTGATTTTACCTGCTTTGTTTTTTGCACAGCGTCGCAACAGGTACAAATGGGAATGGGTAGGAGGAACAGGACCAAATAATTTTCTGGGCGCAATTGGTGGCTCACCTAATATAGGCCAGCACGGCTTTACGGGCTTTCAGGATTGGAACTGGTACTCAACCCGTCCGACTTTTTCAGCCGGACTTCGATACAAAAACACCAGGCACTTTGCTTTCAAAAGTTCGCTTGATCTGGCCTGGCTCTATGGCAGCGACACGTATTCAGATAATTTTTACCGGCACAACCGCAATATCAGTTTTCTTACAACCCTTGTTGAGCTTTCGGCCCAGGCCGAATATTATCCCTTCAAAGAAGCCCAGGGAAGTTTGTACCGTGTAAAAAACAGCCGGGGGAAAAAGAAGCTGAATCTTAACCCCTATGTTTTCGCTGGCGTAGGAGCACTCTACTTTGACCCCAGAGCGCAGTGGAATTCAGGTGTGGGAGCTACAGGACAGTGGTACAACCTGAAATCCCTGCATACCGAGGGACAAGGTCTTCCGGGAGGTCCTGCTGAATATTCGAGTTTTGCGGTTTCATTGCCTTTCGGGGCAGGGATGAAATATTCGCTGGACAAACAATGGAGCATAGGATTTGAACTGGGCCTGCATTATACCAATTCGGACTGGCTTGATGATACACATGGCGTGTATTACAACAACGCCGCTATTGTTGCGGCGTATGGTGCTGCTGCCGGCCACTTTGCCGATCCTTCACTTTCTGCCGCGGCAGCCGGAGGCCCTCCCACCGGCACTGAAGGGATCACCGGAGTGGGCCAGAAAAGAGGATTTGATTCTCACTTCAACGACGCCTACGTATTCGGACTTTTCAATGTGAACTACAAAGTAATGTATCGTAAAAGAACTCGTTCGAAATTCTAACGGCGGGCTTATATGTCGAATTCGACTTTTGCCTTTAAGCAATTCACAATCAACCAGGACAAATGCGCTATGAAAGTCGGCACTGATGCTGTATTGCTGGGCGCCTGGGTGGATGCATCGCAATCAACTGCTATTCTCGATATCGGCACAGGCACGGGTGTGATTGCCATTATGCTGGCGCAAAAATCAACGGCAAAGATTGACGCGATTGATATTGACCAGGATGCCTGTGAACAGGCTCGTGAAAATGTCTTGTCCTGTCCCTGGAAGGACAGGATTCATATTCATCCGATAGCCTTTCAGTTTTTTTCCCAGGAACAAAAAACAAAATACGATCTGATTGTAAGTAATCCCCCCTATTTCGTGAACTCGAGCAAAACCCCAGAGCATTCCAGAACGTTTGCCAGGCATACCGATATGCTCGAATTTGACGAGTTGCTCGATGGCGTGTTGTCGCTTTTGAGTCCTGACGGAAAATTTTATGTAATCCTGCCGTCCAAAGAAGGCGAATTTTTCAGGGACCTGGCCCAGCTCAGAGGACTTTTCCTGAACAAGCTCATGCGGGTACGAACCCGACTCGACAAGCAGGAAAAACGCTACATCATGCGTTTTGAGAGAGCCCGGAAACATTTCTCCGAAGAATCGCTGACCATTGAAAATCCTGAAAGACATTCCTACACCGAAGAATATAAAAATCTTACGAAGGACTATTACCTGGCGTTTTAAGAAACGATCTCCCTGAATACAATCCCGAGTGTCTGCAATTCGTTCAAAACAGGAACATACCATTCTTTATCCGTGGGAATGCAGACCCCTCTTTTCTTAATCTGCCCCTTGAGTATGAGTTTTACCGCGATTGCCATAGGAAGGCCTACGGTTTTGGCCATGGCCGTATTCAGCTGATCTTCGCCTTTTACATCAAGTACTGAAGTGATTTTTTTTTCAGTTCCCTCAGTACGGCAGACAAATTTATGGATCATGACAATCCTGTCTTTATCCCCTTCTCTGAGTTTCCATTTTTCCTCCAGCAAATCCTGCAGAATCCGGGCTGGTGTACCTGAGCTTCGTTTTATTTTTTCATCCCCTAAAATTCCCAGCCAGTTGATTTTTTCAAGGACCGGTGAATCTTCTTGCTCACCTAAAAACGCCGCCAGCCTTGACCTCAGATTTCCTTTGAGCTGCAAAGGCAAATAAGACCCCAGTAATTCAGCATACGTCAGCTGATTGCAATCGGTTATGGTATAGGTATCATCGGTTAAACCCAGTTTAACAAACACATTCCAGGCAGCGCAGAATCCCGGTGAACGCAATGTGCCTCTGAGAAGGCTGGGAATCAGCGCCAATCCGTAAGGATGACGGTAGGACAGCGAATCTCTGTTGGCATAAGCGTCAAACCTGCCCACCCGATCAACTTCGAGGCTTTCTGTTTCTGAAAAAATGCGGTTATAGGGAATGTACCGGAGTTGACCATTTTCAATATACTGGGCTGTGCCCTGACCGGCAACAACCACATTTCTTGGATTCCAGGTAAATTTATAGGACCAGGGATTCGTATCGCTTTCAGGGGAAATCAGGCCGCCGCAGTACGATTTGAAGGACGTGATCTCCCCGCCCGATGCTTTAATGCGGTCAATCAGTTGCATGGCACTCATGTGATCGATTCCGGGATCCAGACCCATTTCATTCAGGAATACCAGGTCTTTTAAACTAGCCTCAGCATCCAGTGCGGCAATCTCACGCGATACGTAGCTGGCTGTTACCAGATGTTTTCCAAAGCTGAGACAGTCCCGGGCAACCAGCAAATGCAAAGCAGCCGGCAGCATAGAGACGACCACCGTAGCACTTTTGATTACCGATTCCCGCATAAGAGCGTCGTTAACATCAAAATAAATGGCTCGGCCATTTTTATGTCCTGCAATTTTTTGCGCTGCCAGATCGGGCGCAACATCTCCGACAACAATTTCCCAGTTTTCGGTCTGGGCGTGCGTTAACAAATAAGAAATTAAAAAAGCCGATGAACGTCCGGCGCCGATTACGAAGACTGTAGGCATACTTAAATTATGAGATTGACAATTCAAAGGTAGAACTTATTACGAATTTTTTTTGCTGCAAATCCTTACCTTCGTCGCATGAACAATTGCCGAATAAATAATTGCTGCATGAATAATTCTGTTGCCATATGAAAATTATTCTGATTCGGGCCGCCGCGATTTCGGCGGCCACCTCAGTAGCTCTCGGAGCCCTTGGAGCCCATGCCCTGAAGGACAAACTAAGCCCCGAACTGCTTCAGGCTTTTGAAACCGGTGTACGCTATCAGTTTTACCACAGCCTGGCTCTTTTGGCCGTAGCACTGTTAATCGACCACAGCATCTCCGGCAACTCCGGTATTTCCCGCAACTCCGGCTTTTTGAAGTATTCGGCCCGATTATTCCTTTTGGGCATTGTTTTATTTTCGGGCTCCCTGTATTTTCTGGCGCTTAAACCGCTTTGTGGAATCGAAGGCCTGCGCTGGATCGGCGCAGTAACGCCGTTAGGCGGGCTTTGCTTTATAGCAGGCTGGATTCTGTTGGCCTTCTCCTTTTCCTCCGCATCAGCCAAACAATCTTAATTCAGATGAACAATCCAGACTACGGGGCCTACCAGACTCTACTGAAAAAAATAACTGACCTGAACGCTGCCGGAGCTGTTCTGAGCTGGGATCAGGAAGTGATGATGCCTCCCAAAGGAGCCGATTTCAGGGCTCAGCAACTGGCCACCCTGGCAGGACTTTCACACCAGCAGGCAACAGATCCCCCTTTGGGGACATTACTTGAAAAGCTCAGCGCAGACCATTCACTTACCGAAAAAGAAAAGCGAAACATCCTGCGCTCCCGCAAGGATTTCAACGATCGCACCAAACTCAGTGTTGAGTTTGTAGAAACACTTAACCGCTGTGCATCCGAAGGTTTCCAGGCCTGGCAACAAGCCAAAAAGGAAAACAAGTTCAGCATTTTCGAACCCAAACTGGCAAAACTTGCAGAACTGAAACGTCGGGAATGCGAGCTTATCGGTTATAAAGAGCATCCTTACGATGCGCTGATCGATCAGTTTGAACCCGGACTGAACACCCGGATACTGGAAGATCTGTTTAAAGAGGTACGCAGTCAATTGCTCCCTCTGATCCAAAAAATTGCAGCAGCCCGGCAAAACGAAAATAGTTTTCTGAATAAACACTACAACAAAGACAAGCAATGGGATTTCGGTATCGGCGTGTTGAAAAAAATGGGCTACGATTTTGAAGCCGGACGCCAGGATCTTTCGAGTCATCCTTTTACCATAGGATTCTGCTCCCGGGACGTGAGGATTACCACCCGGATCAACGAGCAGAATTTCAGCGAAATGCTCTGGAGCACCATTCACGAAGGAGGACATGCGCTCTACGAGCAGGGCTTGCTGGCTGAAAACTACGGATTACCCTCAGGGGAACCCATTTCCCTGGGTATTCACGAAAGCCAATCCAGGCTGTGGGAGAACAACGTAGGCAGGTGCCTGCCTTTCTGGAAAGCAAATTACCCGGCACTTCAGACCCAGTTTCCAGAAAACCTGAAATCAGTGGGGATCGAAGATTTTTACAAAGCCATCAACCGGGTCGCACCCTCCCTGATACGCACCAGCGCAGACGAACTGACCTACCACTTTCACGTAATGATACGTTTTGAAGTGGAAAAGGCACTGATCGAAAAGAGCATAGAGGTAAGCCATATTCCCGAATTCTGGAATGCGAAATACAAGAAATACCTTGGGGTAAATGTGCCGGATGAGGCCAATGGAGTGCTTCAGGATGTTCACTGGAGTCACGGAGGATTCGGTTATTTCCCGACCTACTCCCTGGGCAGCTTTTACGCCGCACAATTT
>Ga0206879_1186_pt1 | contig 12821 bp, 11 predicted proteins | sample Alteio_BWOrgCont_5_FD_152897 | JGI IMG/M metagenome (GOLD analysis project Ga0206879, IMG submission 152897) | Enriched cells from forest soil in Barre Woods Harvard Forest LTER site, Petersham, Massachusetts, United States -... | ecosystem: Environmental > Terrestrial > Soil > Temperate forest > O... | reverse complement strand
TCCGGCAGATCCTGGGGATTCACTTGGTTCAAGTTGAAGAAAAGAAAGTTGTATTCAAGTCCCGGCCCCAAGTCGTACACGCGGTAGTTTTTCGAGGCCTGCTCCTTTTCTAGGACCGCAAAATCGTCGGCGCTGAACCGACTCAGGATGTCGGTGTCTCCGGATTGAAAGCGGATAACCTGGGCGTCTTCGCTCGGCACAAACAGAAACACGAGTTCGTCAATATAAGGAAGCCGTGTGTTCCTCTGATCCTGCTTCCAGTAATAAGGATTTCGCTCGAGCACGATGCGCTGTCCGGTGACATATTCCTTTAGGCGAAATGGGCCCAACCCAGCAGACTGAGCGGGCGGGGTCGAAACGCCCAGCGCCTCAGAAAATTTTCCTTCGCGGTAGGCACCTTCGAGCAGATGGCGCGGCAAAATTGCCAAGCCGTCGAAGATGCGTTCGGCGGCTGCGTAGGGTTGGGTCAACTGGAATCGCACCGTATAGCGGTCCAGTTTCTCGACTCGGATTGGTTTACCCCCGACAATCAGCAGGTCCCGCTGCGGAGAGTCGACGTTTTCATCGAGATACACTTCGAAGCTGAACACGACATCGTCGGCGTCAAGAGGCTGGCCGTCGGAGAATCTCAGGCCCTGCCGGAGTTTTAGGGTGTACTGCTTGCCGTCGCCTGAGACGGTCCACGATTTGGCGAGGGCTGGTTCGGTTTTCTGTGACCCCCGGTTGATATGAATTAAGTCGGCGTTGAGGCACTGAATGACGTTGCGCGAAGTATCGTCGAGAGCCAACACGGGATTCAGGGTCTTCGGTTCTGAGCGAAGAGCTACGACCAGCCTTCCGCCTGTTTTCCCGGGGGCATTGTCTGTCACCATCCGTTCTTCGCGCGACTCTAACTGATCTGCTCGAGCATAGCGGTTGAGACAGAGAAGAATGACTACGGAAACAAAGCAAATAGCGATGCGACGGAACCAAGGCGTCGTGCTGCTCATGTTTCAACTGATACCAAAGATCAGGGCGATTTTATAGCGACACGGCGCCGACGCGTTCCAAGAGCGCATCGGAGACAGCTTTATAGGCAAGAAATGTCGGTACCAAAAGAAGCGCGGGTAGGAACATCCACCAGTAGGACTCCAAGACGTAATACTGTTGCAAATAAGAAAGCAAGCTCCCCCAACTGGGCATGGGCTCGCCAACTCCTAGACCCAGAAAGCTTAGAGTGACCTCAGCTAGAACATACTGGGGGATTAAAAGCGTCATTTGAGTGAGCGCAACTCCGTATGTCTGAGGGAGGATGTGCCGGAACAGTAGATAGGAATTGGAGGCCCCAAATCCGCGGCATGCCAGCACGAAGTTGCGTTCCTTAGCGCTCAGAACCACCCCGCGGATCAACCGGGCAGGTCGGGCCCAGCCAACCAGCCCCAAGACAGCTATCAAGAGAGTGAACACTTGCCATTCGGGCAGATGAAGAGGCAGCGCCGCCCGCACCGCAAAAAGTAGATAGAGCCAAGGGCAAGCGAGAAACAGTTCCACCACTCGCATCAGAACATCGTCAATCCAACGGCCATAGAATCCCGCGATGGACCCGATTGCCAAGCCAAACAAAACGGAAAAAGACGCCCCCAGCAAACCGGACAGCAGAGAAATCTGGCCGCCGTAGAGAAATCTCGAGAACTGGTCTCTGCCGTACTCATCGGTGCCGAGAAGGAATATTTCCGCGGGCTCGGCCACACCGAACAGGTGCCTGTGGGCCGGGAAAATTCCGCCAATTTTATAGGCGCAGCCCTGCACCAAGAAGTTCACGGGATATCGATGCTTCCCGTCGGCTTGAGTTTCATCAGGGCTGCCAGAGTCTGGCGAGGCGTACACAAAGGGGCGCCAATGGAAGCGGCCCTGGTCATCGACGAAATGCAATCGGGTCGGAGGCGCAAAAGGGAACTCGCGGTACTGGGTGGCAAAATGATACGGTGCGACAAAGCCGGCAAGCAGAATGACGGTGTGGATGCCACCGAGCAATATCAGTCCGGTCCAAAGTTTGTGTCGATACGTCACCGCTTCACTCCATCCGAATCCGCGGATCGCTGGCAATAATCAGCAAGTCAGCGAGCAAATTGCCCAGGATTAGAAAAGCCGAGGAGAAGATAATTGCCGCGATGACAACATAAACGTCGCGAGCCAAGATCGCTTCGAGCAAAAGCGGCCCGATTCCGGGCCAGCTCAGGATCACCTCTGCAAGCAACGACATACTCAGCATCGAACCGACCGAAAATCCAAGTAGCGAGAGCAGGGGATTGGCAGCGACGGGCAGGGCATAGCGGAGGAGCAGGCGACCTTCCGGGATCCCGTGGCCGCGCGCCGCCCGCAGAAATGGCGAATCGAGAACTTCCATCAAGGCTGCGCGCACATGACGGAACAAAACTGGCACCGTGACCAGCGCCAATCCGAAGGAAGGGAGCGCAAGATGAAAAAGTAGGTCATGAAATTTGCTTGCCGGGCCGAGGTCATTGGCCCCAAGCGAAGCCATTCCTCCGGCGGGAAACCAGCCAGTTCGCACGGCAAGAAGTAGGAGCGCAAGAAAGATGAGTAGATCCGGAACCGTGAGAATCGTCGACACCGCACACTCGGCCATGCGATCAGGCCAGGTGCCTCGTTTCACTGCCGTCCACACTCCGAGCGGCAGCGCGAGAAGCCAGGAAAGTGCGACGGCGGAGCCGGTGAGCAGCAGTGTATTCCGCGCTCTGACCAGAAGTAGGGGGCCCACCGGGCTGTTGTAGGCGAGCGATAGTCCCATTTCTCCGTGGAGAATCGATTCTAGCCAGCGCAGGTAGCGAACAAGGAAGGGTCGGTTGAGCCCATATTCGGAGCGCAGGTGTTCGACGGTTTGGGGAGACGTTTGCGGATTCAGTCGCAGGGCGTCGAAGAAATCTCCCGGGGCGAGCTGGGCGAGAGCGAACGAGAAAAATGAAATCGCCACCAAGAGCAGTGCCGCATGGATCAGGCGCCGGCAAGCGTATTTCACGGCACTACCTCTGCGAAGCGGTTCTTCAAAATCGATTCGACCGACGACATCCCTGCGAATAACTCTCTGGTGTAGGGATCGTCTTGATGCTCTAGCAATCGGGCTATCGGTTTGTGTTCAACGATTCGGCCCTGGTGCATCACGGCGCATTCATCAGCGATCCGGCTTACCAGTTGCAAATCATGAGAGACGTGGATGTAGGTCAGTCGGTGTTCGCTCTGCAGATCGGCCAAGAGCCGCAGAATCAGCTCCTGGCTTTCGATATCGAGGTTAGATAGCGCTTCATCGAAGATGATTAAGCTCGGCCTTAGCGCGAGCGCCCGCGCAATCGCGAGCCGCTGCCGCTGGCCGCCGCTAAATTCCAAGGGGCGCTTATCGCTCCATTTCATCGGCAAGCCCACCTGACCCATCAGTTGCAACGCTCTTTGGTGCCGTAGCCCGCTGGCGCCCTCGCGTTGAACAAGCAACGGTTCTGCAATGATCTCAGCAGCCGTAAGGCGCGGATTGAGTGATGAGGTTGGATCCTGGAACACTAGTTGAATCGCGCGGCGAAAGGGTAGGAGCTCGTCTTTACTCAGTTTGAGAAGGTTTTGCCCCTCAAACAGGAGCTCTCCGCGAAGGGGTTTTTCCAAAAGGGTCAGGCAACGCGCCAAGCTCGATTTGCCGACTCCCGATTCACCAACCAGCGCCAGGGTCGTACGCCGGTGCAGGACCAGGCTGACGTCCTCAAACGCCGGCACGGCCAGTACAGATCCAGAAAACAGATTGGTTTTGCGATATTGCTGGCTTAGCCCTCGAGCAACCAGCAACGCCGGAGTTTCAGTTGACGGGGTACACATCAGACGGGTTGGTGTTCCACGCGTGCTTCCGATTGGGAAGCTCTTGCCATGCGCGGCTGCGAATGTCGCTCAAGGAGTGCTCGGGTGCGGTCAGAAGGGAACCTATAGAGCTGGCGCAAGTCTCCCTGCTCAATAATCTCCCCGTCCGCCATAATCAGCAGACGGTCTGCAAGGCTGGCCTGCACTTCCGGGGTATGACTGATGAGCAGCATCGCCGTTTGTTCTTTCATTTGACGCAATAACGCCAGGAAATCGCTTTGGCTGCGGGCGTCGAGAGCTGCCGTGGGCTCATCGGCGACGATGAGCGCCGGTTGACACGCCAGGGCCTGCGCCAGCAAGACTCGCTGACGCTGACCGCCACTTAATTGATGGGGATAGCGGCGAGCAATCTGGTCCGGGTTGCTGAATCCGACTTGCGCCAATAGCGATTCTGCTAGGGCGCGAGCGCGACTCATCGGCCATTCCCGGTGCGCGCGGCTTACCTCAGCAATCTGCTGTCCGACGCGCATCACGGGGCAAAGCGCGATTTCCGGTTCTTGGCAGACAAGCGAAATTTCGGCTCCGCGAATCTTGCGAAGCGCCGGTTCTTTCATGGTGAGCAAGTCTTGGCCCCGAAAGATGATTGAGCCTGAAATTTCAACTCGGTCCCGGGGAAGCAACCCAAGAAGGGACCAAGCAACGGTCGTCTTGCCGCAGCCGGATTCGCCCATAAGCCCCACGACTTCACCGGGGCGAATCTCAAAACTCACGCCCGCAACAGCCTGGTGTCGTCGGCTAGCCGCCAATCGATAGGACACTTTGAGGTCGCGAACCTGAAGCAAGCACTCCATCACGTTTTGGCCGACGTGTATCCCGGAAAAGCCCGAGAAACACCCCGGTCATTCCTCCCGAGGCATCTTCGCTAGTCTCTACACGCTAACCGGAGTAATTGCTTCAGTCGATAGACCTTAGGTCACTTTTCGACGGGTGTATCCACAAAGGTAACCGGAATCGGAAGTGCCCTCGGGGGCCAGCTTTTCTTCGAATGCCGCCCGAGTCGGCTCACAGTGTGAAGCTTGTGTAGATCGAGGTGCGCACGGCCGGTGTGAAGAGGTGATCGGCCCAATAGCGGGCGAAGCGCCACCCGATTTCCCACCGATTGCTGATCCGCTTGATCTTGTATGCCAAGGCAGAATCGAACTCCTTGCCATAGTGGACGTGGAAGCTGTCAGAGTAGTAGTCGTAGTAAGTCACGGTAGCCGTAGTCCCGCCAAGGAACCGTAGCGGGCCGCTGGCGGTAAGATAACGAGCGTCCAGGCCGTTGCCGCCGCCTGCGCTGGGATTGTTAATGAACAAGTCCGACCAGCCATTGAAAGGGGGAGCCAACGGTGTGCTCAATTTGTCGGTCACGCTGTGGCCTCCCAGTAAAGCGTAGCCCGCTTTGAAACTGAAACTGTGCCAGCCCGGGCCCAGCTCGCCCAAATAGTAGTTCGCATCGACCCGGTTGGGATTGCTGCCGTAGTTTTTTTGCTTAGCGAACTCCGCGCTGTAGAGAAGGCTCCACGTTTTATTGAATTTGTAGGGTCCGGTTGCCCGCAGGCCGTAGGTTTGGGTCGAACTGGTGAACTGAGCGGGTGATCGAAAGTCAAGCAACAAGCCGTAGAGAGCGACCCTGACGCGGTCGGGTTTATTCCAAACCAGGTTCATCATGTGCGTATGCATGGGGGCTTGTCCGTCGGTTGCCTTGTAACCAACCACTCGATAGGTACGGTTGATAAAGGCATACGTAACCGAGAAATTCATGGGCAGGTCCGCGTCCAATTTGGCCGCGTCGAAGCTTCCGTGGACCTGGCGCCACTGAGAAACGCTGAGAAAACGCCCGTCATTGAGGGTAATCTCCTGGCGGCCCACGGTCAGCGCCAGCTTTTTGTCGCTAAACCCGTGCGTCCACTTCAGAAAACCCTGACTGAGTTCCAGACTTTTGGGATCCAAAATGGCGGGGCGGTCGGGCCGATTTTGTGAGGGAAGCGTGGGAACACTATAGTCGGCGGGGCCTGTGACAATTACCGCCTCCCCTTGCGCGAAAACAGAAAACCCGCGAAACGATGCCGTCTCGTAGCCGAGCGCAAGCCTGAGGGTGGGAGCATAGGCCGGGGCCGTATAGGGTGCGCCGTCCCTTTCGAAGGCTTCGAAGCGATAGCGAATGTTGGCGGATATTTTTCCGTCTTTGAGCCGCGACCACAGCGATCGGGAATCGGATTCCGCAGACGGCTGCTCCTGAGCACCGAGGCTAAGTGGAACGGCAAGGCATAAGACGGTTAGTACGGATAGGGCAACGGTTTTTGTCCTCCATGGCAATCTCGTGATCGTTGGGCCCCGTAGGTCACGGGCGATCTTCCTCATGCGTTAGGCTTCCCCTTCAATGGTAAGTGGAGGAGTGTACACCCGATGGTCTGATTCGGCTGCGTTTCGCGGACACCACGGTCCATTTGCTGATGCGTTTGACTGGGAATGGAGGGGGGAGAGTCGCGTGACCACTTTAACCAAAACTTGCCGGAGCGAGCGCAGAGCAGAGGACAGTCAGCAAGTTGTGACAAATGCTGATCACAAAGCTTCCCTTTCGGCGGAAAATCGACGTGAGAAAAATCTGAGAGTCAGTATACAATCACTCCATGCGTTGGGTTACGGGCTCATTGGCGGCGTTGCTGTCGCTTCTTCTGGTTTCTGCCCCTGTCTCGGCTTGGGCTTGCGACGTGTCTTGCTCCTCGCACCAAATGCATTCGGGCTGTCACACTTCGGCCACAACAAGCAAAGACGACACAGCCATGTCCATGCCTCCTGGAATGGACATGGGGTCTAACCAAAGCGAAAGCCCCATGAGGCCTGATACGGTCATGGGTGCCGTGCCCGCTCATCCCATGGCTATGTCCCCGCAGCAGGAAATGGCTACCCGGCGCTTCGATGAAGCTACGAAGCCTGCGACGAGAACAAGCACTATGGACGATCATTCGAAAAGCATGTCCTCTTGCACCCATGGGACGTGCAGTCAGGTTTCAACCTCTGGGTCGCCTCCGGGCGCAGATCACTCTCAGCCTAATTCTCTGCATTGGCTCGCAGTTAGCACCTCGATTCCTGTAAATCTGTTGGTCGGCTTTCATTGGGTACGGCTCGGAACCCCTCCGCCTAAATTTCTCACCGCTGATCCTCTCATTACTACCCTTAGGATCTAGAACACTTCCTCCACAGTCAGGCATTCCGACTATGCATCGCGTCATCGCGTTTTGAACTTCAGGACGCGTGCAGTGTGGCTTTTTCATCCGCCAGCGTCTGATTCAGGGAGAGTGTTATGAGGTTATTGCTTCGCAGCGCAGTGCTGTCGCTTCTGTTCTTCCCAGTACTAGCGACTGCACAGCAGGACGACCAGCAAGGGTCACCGTGTATGCCGGGCATGCAAATGCCAGGATGCCCCGAACCTTCTGGTCAACAAGCGAGCGATCAGCACTCTAGCAGCGGACAGTCGGCACAGCAGGACAGCGGCACTGAAGGAATCACAGGGATGCAGATGGGCAAGACGGGACTAATGAGCATGCAGGGCATGCAACCCCAAACCTTCCTTCAAGCAATTGCCCACCATGCAAGCTCGGGCACGAGCGCGGAACCGAACTCCACACCGACACCGATGCTGATGACCAACAAAGGGCCATGGATGCTCATGTTTCACGCAAACGCATTTGTGGTTGATGAACAGCAATCGAGCCCTCGCGGCGGAGACAAGTTCTTTTCAACCAACTGGCTAATGCCCATGGCGCAGCGTGAGTTGGGGCGCGGGATTTTCACGGTCCGTGCCATGCTGAGCCTAGAACCCGCGACGATAACGGAAAGGCGTTATCCATTGTTGTTCGAGCAAGGCGAGACTGCGTTTGGCGTGCCCATCGCCGATGGCCAGCATCCCCACAATTTCTTCATGGAATTGGCGGCGCTCTATGACTTCAAGTTGGGTGAGAAATCCTTGCTGTCTTTCTATTTCGCTCCGGTGGGCGACCCGGCAATCGGACCGACCGCTTATCCGCACCGCGCTTCTGCTTTTGAAAACCCGGTTGGACCACTTGGCCACCATCAAGAAGACTCCACACACATAGCAGATGACGTCGTCACGGTCGGCCTGACATATCGGAGTGTGCGGATCGAGGGTTCCGGTTTCTATGGGCGCGAACCGGACGAGAATCGCTGGACCATCCATCAGGGGACCATCGATTCGTGGTCTACCCGATTGACCATTCAGCCAGCGAAAAATTGGAGCGGGCAATATTCTTATGCACGTATAAAGAGTCCAGAGGCGCTTTTTCCAACTGAGACTCAGGAGCGGATGACTGCGTCCATCATGTACAACCGCCTGTTCCAGAATGGGAATTGGGCCAGCACTCTTCTATGGGGGCGCACTCGATCGCTCGAAGATAATTCCATCTTTAACAGCTACCTTCTTGAATCCACGATCCGATTTCATACGCGAAACTCCGCCTGGACACGAATCGAAAATGCCGAGCGGTCAAATGAGTTGATCCTCGGCGAAAATCCTCTACCGCCTGGTTTCACGGAAGAACCAATCGGGTACGTTCAGGCATATACCTTCGGCTACGATCATGACTTCGATGTGATTCCGCACCTTGCTTCTGCCATCGGCTCGCAATTCACGACGTATGGAGTACCGGAGACATTGCAACCAATTTACGGTTCGCATCCTCTCGGCGTAGCTGTCTTCATTCGACTACGGCCATTTTCAGGGCAGGAGAGATAGTGATGAAATTACAGAAAATCGCTTCGTGCGTTCTCTTCGCCATTGTAATAGTGGCAGTCGGATATGGAATCGCTCTGACACGGTGGGGCGATTCATTAGATTTTTAGGTTCGACCGTCGTTCCAGGGACTCAGCGCCGCATGGATGTGTCTACGATCGTCCTTTCAGTCTGGTCCTTCAGCTGTGGGTTGCGATACTCACAGTCTGGTAGTGTCACGTGCCACCGCAATCTCATCGAATTAAGCACGCGCACCAAAAACATGCCACGTGTCATAGTAACCGGGCCCGGATTTGTAACGTCTATTACGCGGAAGGACTCGATCCTTCTCACATGCGGTTGCCTTAGGGTTGCATGATGGGGAACGGTTTTACGATCGGAGGTTCAAAATAGACGGTTTGCGCTTCACCCAGCGCTAGAAAAACCGATTGAGAAAGTCGGCGGGCCAATATTTACTCGGGCCGAACCGCGGTGAAGGTCAAGCCATTACGTTACTGATTCAAAGCAAAACATAGATGAGCGGGCACCTACAGCACTGCTAGGACCTCTAGCATACACTCCGTCCTCATTCCCACACGTTGATCAAGCCCCTGCCCGGCGGTCATCACATCGTAGAGCAAATCGGTCGATATGAAAGGAGACTTTCAGATGACGCTTGAAGTGCGTACGGAACAATTACGGCTGTCGTATCGCAGACCGAGCAGAAACTCTTGCTGGCACGGTCGGTTGCCAGTGAATGCGAACGGCTGGACAGTGCACTACTGCGAGCGGCCAGCACACCTATCGGGCAATTTTATGAGAATAGCTGAAACCACTGCAGCTGACAGAGAAGGTTTAACGACTCTCCTATGAGCCTTTCTTCACCATTTATCCGTCGACCGGTTGGCACATCACTGCTGACCGCCTCCATCGCCTTGGCCGGCGCAGTCGCTTTTTCTTTCTTGCCCGTATCGTCTTTGCCCCAAATCGATTTTCCGACCATTTCTGTTCAAGCGCAGCTTCCCGGAGCCAGTCCGGAGATCATGGCTTCCTCGGTTGCTACGCCGCTTGAGCGCCAATTTGGTCGCATCGCAGGAATCACCGAAATGACTTCCTCGAGCTATCTCGGCTCGACAAACATCACAATGCAGTTCGATCTGAATCGGAATATCGATGGTGCCGCTCGAGACGTTCAGGCGGCGATTAATGCCGCGCGCAGTTACTTGCCCACGAATTTGCCGAGTAATCCGACCTACCGCAAAGTAAATCCTTCTGATTCGGCCATTCTGGTCTTAGCTCTTACCTCCTCAGTCTATGACCGCGGCAGATTGTACGACTTCGGTTCAACCATCATGGAGCAACGGCTGTCGCAGATTCAGGGAGTCGGCCAGGTATCGGTGAACGGCGGCGCACTACCTGCAGTGCGCGTCGAACTCAACCCTACGCAGCTAAGCGGCTATGGGCTCAGTTTTCAAAACGTTCAAACCATGCTCAGCCAGCAGAACGCGAATGAGCCGAAGGGACAGATATCGGACGGCCTCAATACTGCCGACATCATGACCAACGATCAACTGATGAAAGCCGACGAATACAAACCCTTGATTGTTGGCTACCGCGACGGGGCGGCAGTGCGGCTCTCGGATGTGGCTGAGGTAACCGATTCGGTCCAAAACATACGGTCCGCCGGTTTCGTCGATGATAAGAACGCTATCTCGGTGTACATCTACCGCCAACCAGGCGCAAACATTATTGATGCCGTTAATCGTGTGCGCCAAGCGTTGCCTTCGCTGAAGGCTTCCATGCCTTCGGCCATCGATCTCACCGTCGTCCAGGACCGCACGGTAACCACGCGCGCATCCGTTCACGATGTTGAGGGGACCTTAGTCATAGCTATTTCGCTTGTCATCATGGTCGTCTTCCTATTTTTGCGGAATATACGTGCGACGCTGATTCCTAGCGTCGCGGTTCCGGTATCGCTGATTGGCACCTTTGGCGTGATGTATCTATGTGGTTACAGCCTGGACAATCTGTCGTTGATGGCGCTGACTATCTCCACGGGTTTCGTGGTGGACGACGCCATTGTGGTGATCGAAAATATCACGCGCTACATGGAACAGGGCATGCGGCCGCTAGAAGCCGCTTACAGGGGCGCAAAGGAGATCGGATTTACGGTGGTCTCCATCAGTTTGTCGCTGATCTCTGTGTTCATTCCCATTTTGATGATGGGCGGAATTGTGGGGCGCCTGTTTCGTGAGTTCGCTGTGACCCTTTCGGTTGCCATTCTGGTGTCACTCGCAGTTTCTCTGACCACCACTCCTATGATGTGTTCACTGCTGTTGAAACCTCACGCGGAGGAGCATCACGGGGCTTTTTATCAGGCCAGCGAAAAAGTATTCGCAGCAATACTGAACGTTTATGATTCTAGCCTGCAATGGGTGCTGAAACATGCCGCCTTCACACTGACAGTGTTGTTACTCACAATTGCCGGTAATATTTATTTGCTGATCGTCATTCCTAAGGGCTTTTTCCCGCAACAAGACACGGGCATCCTCCAGGGCGGTATTCTCGGTGCACAGGATATTTCCTACCAGCGGATGGAAGAGCTCACCCGGCGCTTCGTCACACTGATCAAAAGCGACCCCGCGGTCGAGCATATAACCGCCTACACCGGTGGATTTGGCGCCATCAACGGCGGTTACGTCAATGTCGGGTTGAAACCTCTCGACCAACGAAAAATCAGTGCCGGTCAAGTGATCAATCGTCTGCGGCCAAAATTATCGTCGCTACCGGGAGCAGTAGTCTTCTTGCAAGCGGCTCAGGATTTGCGCATCGGCGGTAGGAGTAGCAACGCGCAATACCAATACACTATTCAGAGTGACAACGTCAGGGATTTGGTCCAGTGGGGCCCGTCTCTGCTGCGACAAATAAGACGATTGCCCGGTTTTACCGATGCTAACAGCGACCAGCAGAATAATGGCTTGGAAGCCCTGCTCGACTACGACCGTGCAACTGCCACTCGAATGGGAATCACACCCCAGCTTATTGACAAAACCCTCTATGACGCCTTTGGACAGGCAGAAGTATCGACAATGTATACCTCTCTCAATCAGTACTACGTCGTGATGGAGGTCGCCCCCAAATTTTGGCAAAGCCCGCAGGCGCTCAATGACATCTATCTGACGCCAACAGTGGGGGCAGCCGTTCCCTTGAACGCTGTTGCCCATTTTCAGTCCACCACTGCCCCTCTCGCCGTCAATCACCAGGGACAGTTTCCCTCCGTGACCGTATCGTTCAATTTGGCTGAGGGAATGGCTCTGAGCGACGCTGCTGCTGAAATCAGTCAAATGGAACAGAAAATGGGGATGCCAGACACCATACGGGGCATGTTCTCCGGGACCTTAGAGGCATATCAGCAATCGCTCTCGACCGAGCCCATGCTGATCATTACCGCTCTGCTGGCCGTCTACATCGTTCTCGGCGTCCTCTATGAGAGCTACATTCATCCCATCACGATTCTTTCCACCATTCCATCGGCGGGAGTCGGCGCGGTGCTCGCGCTAATGCTCTTCCACATCGATTTGAACGTCATTGCGCTGATCGGAATCATTCTGTTAATCGGGATCGTCAAGAAGAATGCAATTCTGATGATCGATTTCGCGATCACGGTCGAACGCACGGAACACAAAAGCTCAAGGGATGCGATCTATCAAGCTTGCCTGCTGCGCTTCCGGCCCATCCTCATGACCACCATGGCCGCGTTGTTTGGGGCTCTACCGCTCGCGTTGGGCACAGGAACTGGGTCGGAATTGCGCCGCCCGCTTGGCATTACGATCGTGGGCGGCCTGATCTTCAGCCAAATGCTAACGTTGTACACGACTCCAGTCGTTTACTTGTATTTGGATCGCCTAGGCATCTGGTGGGAAAGAGTGCGTCGGTATCCTTCTAGGATTACGGCCCCGCAGGAAGCCGACGACTAGAATCGCACCTAAAGATGGAGAAAAGTGTGAAGTGGTCATTCTTCAATTTGGTTCAAAGCGGTGAAACTGAAAAGGCCACCGTCCGCGCAATTCTATGAGTGTGCAGCTAGAGCGACATCCGATTGTGGCCTTCGCTGAGCCATATTTTCCCAAATGGCGATTAGAGAGATTGTCCCGGTCGCGGGGGACACATAGATGTAATAGACAGTTGAGCCTCCTTCCACGTCGTAGAAGTTCTT
>Ga0206879_1184_pt2 | contig 12826 bp, 5 predicted proteins | sample Alteio_BWOrgCont_5_FD_152897 | JGI IMG/M metagenome (GOLD analysis project Ga0206879, IMG submission 152897) | Enriched cells from forest soil in Barre Woods Harvard Forest LTER site, Petersham, Massachusetts, United States -... | ecosystem: Environmental > Terrestrial > Soil > Temperate forest > O... | reverse complement strand
GCGCATATAACTGATATAAGGAAGGAGCATTAAACCCTGTTGAGTAAGAAAAGAACAACAAAGTGTTTTCATTGATCTTTACCGAAGGATTGATCTCGTAACTTACGTTGCTCCCAAATGTTGAATTAGAACTATACCTGGCTCCTAACAGCAAAGAAAAGGCCTTCCATTTAGGATTAAATGTCGCTCCGTTCAAGTCGGCCTGTGCAAAAACATCATATATAGTTTGATACGGTTTTACTGTATCAAGGCTTGATAAAGTAGAAGTTGGATCACCGGTAAACCAATAATCAGTATTCAGGTTAATGGTCTCGTAATTGCTTCCGGCACCCAATATAAAATGCGATGTTTTATAATCATATGTTGCCTGAAGATCATTGTAAAGCCTTTTGCTTTCAAAATATTGAGATTGATATTGGCTATCGTTATATGCATCTATAACGGTAGTGTCCTGCTTGTAATTTCGTTTCATTTCCGAATAACCACCGGTATACTGTATATGGAAATTAGGTGACACTGTATAATTGACAGAGCCACTATATAAATTGCGATTTACATTACCAGTATAGTTATTTGCAGGTTCAAAAGCTCCTTCCGGAATTCCAAAAGTTTGAGTAGTATTTTGATATTCAAAAAAAGCATCCCATTTACCTGCCTTGTATCCTATCTTAGAAAAAACATCCCCTTTATGAAAATCGTTATGAGGGTTGGTCTGGAACGGTAAAGGATTTTTAAGAGTATCCACAGCAGCACTCAGCCCTTTGTCATCCCATCTATGGTAGCCACCATCTATATACAGACCATTTTTAAAGGTGTAATTAAACGCTAGGCTTTCTTCTGCTAAATAGGTATTGGTGCCAAACTCTCCTGCAGTTTCGCCTACGTTCAAATGGAACCCTGGAGTAGCGCTCTTTTCGGTTAGTATATTAATAACTCCACCAATCGATGAAGATCCGTATAGTGTGCTGTGAGTACCTCTCACTATTTCAATCTTATCAATGTCGTTTAGATTAAGTTGTGATAATTCAAGCGCACCATTATCACTAGAGGGATCAGAAATAGGAACACCATCTATCATTATAGTAGTATGGTTGTCATCTGCACCACGTACAAGTATATTTTGAATAGTACCTGGGTTCTGCCCTGCTCCGTCAATAAAAATACCAGCCTGTAACGCAAGAAGCTCGGCTATTGTATTACATGAAGAACCCGTTATTTGTTCATGAGAGATAACTGTAACATCCCTTCCCACATCCATAACATCTTTATTGTTGCGGGTAGCTGTTACAGTCACCATCTTAATAGAGTCTTGTAACCTAAGACTGTCCGAATTGGTTGTAGTAGTTTGTGCATTGGTTAATGCAGTGAGTGATGCACATACAAATAGTGCAATTTGCTTTTTCATTTGATTTTGGGTTTAGGTGTTAAACATTAATTGTTTTTAACACGCTACCCGGATAAGATGAGGAATAGAAAACACAGTTGCATTTCTACTCTTCGCTTTTTTACCCGAAAGCGTTGAATTGTTAATAAATGCACTGGCAGGTCTTCTGACTCGCTCTGTTTTTGATGTCTTCCCATCCTTTGAAAAAAGGAAAGTGACAATAAGAATTCAAAAACATTTTAAAGAGCTTACAGCAGCGGGAACTGTTCGGGATTTTCACCCGATTCCCTTTTCACCCTTTTCCTGTCAAATGACAAAATTGGGGAACCGATGCAAGGCAAAAATAATAAAAGTGCCATATCACAAACAATTATTTTCTCAGATATTTAAATTTTGGAAACTTCTACTGGTATGAACGCTTAACTATATTTAACAATTCCTATGCCTCATTCTAATAGGTATTACATTAATTTTGAGATCTATAACCTTGATAAGCTTCGTCTACTATTGAGCAGTTTTTACCATCTTTACACACCTCAACAAGTATTTAATTATGGGCATTGTTCAAAGGCAAAGTTTATGGCTTACTGTTATTTCCTATGGTGGAGCTGTTCTGGGTGTTATCAATAAAGGATTATTATTCACCAATTTTCTTAGCACAGACCAGGTAGGCCTAACCAATGTACTAACTACAGTAGCCATTTTATATGCCCAGGTTGCAGCGTTAGGAATAGTAAATGTTGGAATGCGCTTTTTCCCCTATTTCGAAAACCGAGAGAAGAAACACAATGGTTTTTTATTTTGGGGTAACTGCATAATACTAGGCGGCTTTTTAATTACCATGGTTGTATTCTTGCTTTTTAAGCCCTATGTAGTAAAGAATTTTAGGGATCAGTCGCCTATGCTGGTAGAATATTATAGTTACCTAATTCCTTTGGCATTTGCTATGCTTTACTTTCAGTTTTTTGATAGCTACCTAAGAGCCATCTTAAAAACCATAGTGGCTACTTTTTTAAATGAAATTTTTGTACGTGTACTCCAAACTATTTGCGTTTCGTTGTATGCTTTTAAACTGATTGACTTCCATCAATTCGTAATCTTATACATCATTAGCTATTTTGCACTTACCATGATACTGGTAGTATACATGGTCTATCTTAAGCAATTTCATATTATGCCGGTAAAGAGCAAACTTTTTAAGCGTATGTTCAGGGCTATAATTGTATACGGAGCTTTCACCGTATTAAGTTCTTTAGGTGCTGCAATATTAAAAAGTATCGACTCTATAATGGTAGCAGGTATGCTTGACCTTTCAAAGGCAGGTATTTATACTGTTATCTTTACACTTCCGGCTATAATCACCATGCCATATCGTTCGATCCAAAGAACAACTTATCCTTTAATAGCTCGCTTTTGGAAAAAACGGGATACAAAAAGCATATATGAGCTATACCATAGAACGACGCTAATTACTATGATAATTGGCGGTATTCTATTAATAGGTATGTGGACTAATCTTGGATTTATATTTTCTTTTATGCCTAAAGCCTATTCGGATGGTAGTTATGTATTTTTATTCCTGGCTATAGCTACCTACGTAGACATGGTTACAGGACTTAACGGAGTAATACTGGTTACATCAAAAAAGTATAAATACGATTTTTGGTTCCTGATGCTCTTAGTTGTATTGACGATAGTTATGAACCTTGTATTTATCCCGCTGTATGGTATTACAGGTGCGGCCATGGCTACTTCACTAAGCTTAATAATTTACAATATAGCGAGATCGCTGTTTGTTCAGTATTTTTTTAAAATGCAACCATTCGACCTTAAATGTTTTTGGGTTTTGGTCATTACCCTGCTGACCTGGTTGTCTACTTTACTTTTCCCTCATATTGAGAACAAGTACATTAACCTAATTGTTTGTTCGGCAATTATCACAATCCTATATGGCGGTGCTGTTCTGTTGCTCAAATTATCACCTGATGTAAATAACCTGGTATATAAATATACTAAGCTGAAGTTTTTATTACCCAAGGAATCCATTACTTCCAATTAATATCCCAATGTCCGATCTTTTTCAATTCATTAAAATCGGTCATATCTGCATTTATTGGCACCACAGAAACATAGTCATGGTCTAATGCCCATAAGTCAGTATCCTTCATCTTCTTTTCCATATTCTCAAACTTACCCGTAAGCCATAGAAATTCGTTCCCTTCTTTATCCTTATGCTCTTCATAATACTCTTTCCAATTACCTTTTCCCTGCCTACAAATCCGAATACCTTTTAGCCTACTAACAGGTATATCTGGTACATTAACGTTCAGGCAGAGATTATTTTCGGGTTTGTTACTTAACATCATCTCAATTACCGACCTGGTTGCCTTTTTTGCTGCTGTAAGGTCTCTATCAACATGGTTATTGCATAGCGAAATACCGGCAGAGGGTACACCCTCAAGAGATCCTTCTAAAGCTGCCGACATGGTGCCGGAATAAATTACATTAATAGATACGTTTGAACCGTGGTTGATACCGGAAAGACAAAGATCTGGTTTCTCTTTAAGTAGATGATAGATAGAGACTTTTACACAATCTGCCGGGGTACCGGTACAACTATAAGCCTCTTCTGTCTTTTCAAAATGAAAAGGTGTGATATTGAGTCCCGAATTTACAGTTATGGCATGGCCCATACCCGACTGAGGCTTATCCGGGGCAACAACGCAAACACGTCCGTATTCAGAAGCTATGTCTACCAGAGCTTTAATACCACGCGATGTTATTCCATCGTCATTTGTAATCAATATAAATGGCCTCTTCCTTTTCATAGTCTTTAATGGTTCAAAACTATTGAATTATATATAAGGGAACACGTAACTGTAAACGTCTTATAACGTATATAGTGTTAATAATACAAATGTTATGAGACAGCTAAAAATTTCTCAAAAGGTAACCAACAGGGACACCCCAGGTTTGGATAAATACCTACAAGACATAAGCAGGGTTGATATGATAACCCCGGATGAAGAAGTGGAGCTTGCTAAAAAAATAAAATTGGGTGACATGGATGCACTTGAGAAACTTACCAAGGCTAATTTGAGGTTTGTCGTATCTGTCGCGAAACAATATCAAAACAGGGGATTAAGTTTACAGGACCTTATAAACGAAGGTAATCTTGGCTTGCTTAAAGCGGCAAAAAGATTCGATCACTCGAAAGGTTTTAAGTTTATCTCTTATGCCGTGTGGTGGATAAGACAAACTATACACCAGGCTCTTGCAGAAAACTCGAGGCTAGTGCGTTTGCCTGTAAATAAGATAAACACCATGCATAAAATTACACAGGCTACGTCGAGGCTTGAACAGGAATTTGGCAGAGAACCTACTATTATAGAAGTGGCTGAAATAACCAACCTTACAGAAGAAGATGTAAAAACATCACAAAGGAACTATGCTCGTACAGTATCTATGGATGCCCCCTTAGGTGGCGAAGATGATGACGGTAGCTTATACGATGTAACTATAGATGAAGGAGCAGTTAACCCGGAAAATGAGCTTTTAAAAGAGTCCTTAAAGATGGAAATATCCAGAACTTTATCCACCCTCCCCCCACGTGAGGCTGATGTTTTAAAGTTTTACTTTGGATTAGGCACAATGCCGCAACCTCTATTGATCGAAGAAATAGCCAGAAGGCTTGAGATTTCGCCTGAAAGGGTAAGACAAATAAAGGATAAAGCTATAAGAAGGTTACGCCATAATTCAAGGAGTAAAGTACTTAAAACCTACCTGGGATAAGACTGAATTTATGATGAAATAGCATTCCTATGCAATTTTCATTAACTTTGTCTTAACAAAGATTTTAGAAATGATTGAATTACAAGATATACTTCTTGTTACCATGGCGTATCTGATTGGCTCTATTCCTTCATCCGTATGGATAGGCAGGCGCTTTTATGGTATAGACGTACGTGAAATGGGAAGCAAAAATGCCGGTGCAACCAATACCCTTAGAACACTGGGTAAAAAAGCCGGAATTGTGGTTTTATTGCTTGATATAATGAAAGGCTGGCTGGCTGTAAGTCTGGTATGCCTAAGTACTTATCCATCAGGATCTTCCACACGTATACATTTAGAGGTCGCCATGTCCATTTTTGCTATTATCGGTCATATATTTCCAATTTATGCCGGTTTTAAGGGCGGCAAAGGAGTGGCAACAACTATGGGTATCATTATGGGTATTTCTCCTATTATGGCTCTTCTTTGTATTGTGGTTTTTGCCTTGGTTTTCTTTATATCTCATTACGTGTCGCTTGCTTCAATGATAGCAGTATTGAGCTTTCCAGTATGGATTGTTTTATATAAGACCACTCACCCCTGGTTGATGGCATTTTCAGTAGTTCTACCTGTATTAGTTATAATAACTCACAGGAAGAATATATTCAGACTACTTAAAAAGCAAGAGTCAGAGCTTCGCATTTTTCGAGGCACAAAGGCCAATTAGTTAAGGTTTTCTATCCCTTTCCCTGCCAAAATCATTAACTTTGTCACATATAGGTGCATTGTTTGTCTTTTAAAACTATCCTACGGAAAGCGGTTTGGTAATAAAATATATTATGAATAGCGTATTGCGGCAAATACACACAGTTATGTTTGCCGTTTTATTATTGATTACCAGCACTAAAGCGTCCGCTCAAAAAAGCCCGTCCTCCGAAGCTGACTTAAAAAAACTAGCCGCAAAATATTTTGACGATGAGAACTTTGCAAGTGCGTATCCCCTCTATTCTCAACTCTTAAGTCTTTATCAGCAAAATCCAGATTACAATTTCCGTTTCGGTGCATGTATGCTTTTTTACCAGGCAGATAAAGCCAAGCCTATAGATTACCTTGAAAAGGCTGTAAAAAGCTCAGGAATAGATAACCAGGCGTATTTTTACTTAGGCAGGGCTTATCATTTAAATTACCGATTTGATGATGCCATAAAAGCGTACGAACGTTTTAAACAAAATGCCTCTTCTTCAGATCTTAAGAAACACCCAGTAGACCATCTTATACAGATGTGCGGAGACGGTAAAACCTTACTTAAAGATGTACATGATCTGGACGTACTTGTTAAAAAGGAGCTTTCTCTTGCGGACTATTTTCATGCTTATGATCTGAGTGCAAATGGAGGGACTGCACTTGTTGAGCCGGATGACTTTAAAACTAAACTCGACAAGAAAAAACAGTTGAGCTCCATAGTCTATCTATCGCCAGACAGGAATGAAGTATACTTTGCAAGCTATGGAGATAATGATGAGAATAGTAAGGATATTTATAAAGTAAAAAGGCTACCTACAGGTGGATTTAGTAAAGCAGAAAACCTGGGTACTATCATCAACACACCCTACGACGAAGATTTTCCGTTTTACGATGCACCTACCCATACTCTTTATTTTAGTTCAAAAGGTCATAACAGTATGGGAGGGTATGACATTTTCAAGTCAGTTTACAACCAAGACTATAACACATGGTCAACCCCTGTAAACATGGACTTTCCCATAAATACCCCGGATGATGATATTCTTTTTATTGCAGATACACTTGGACAGACAGCTTACTTTGCATCAACACGTACGAGCCCGGGAGGAACCATAGATATATATAAAGTACGGATTCAACTACATGCTCCCGATAATGTTTTACTTAAGGGTATAACGTATTCAGACAATGGTAAAAAACCAGTAGCATCCACAATAACAGTAAAGAATTATCAAAATGGCAAGACCGTTGGAGTATTTAATTCTACGCAAGAGAATGGCACCTATCTTATGGACCTTCCTAACGGAGCACAACTCGTTTATAGTGTGGAAACACCGGGGCATGCTTCGCAGTCGGTGCCCGTATTACTTCCGCATGAAGGTGAATTAGTTACCCTTAACCAGGAAATAGGATATGATACTGTTACAGATAAACTGATTGTAACGAACCACTTTGAAGCCGATAAGGCAAACCAGGATTATCTGTTGGTGCTTGACTACATTAGAAAAAAAGCAAACCTGGATGTCAATGTAGATTCAAATTTTGCTAACGAACCTAATCCTAATTCATCTGGCAGCCAACCTATTGCAAATAACAATGCTATAGTTCCAAATAATAATAACCTTACATTTTCGGATAATGGCAGTTCACCTGAAAGCAATAGCACCAACAATACAAGCACCACCCCGCCTGTCAATACAAATAATTCTACCGAGGGACAGAATGTAACCACTGCAAAAACAAATAACGGTATACTTCCAAACACTAGTGCTCTTACATTCCAGGATAATAACAACTCTTCTTCTTCAAACAATGCTACAACAAATTCAGCGCCCACTGCAAATAGTACAACTATAAGCTCAACAACAAACAATGAAGTTAAACCAGCGAATAATAACGCACTTACATTCCAGGATAATAATACTACTACCACCTCAAGCAATACTGTAACAACATCAGAAAGCAATCCAAACACCAGTAGTACAACTACAAACATAGCAGCAAACAAGGAAGTCAAGGCTCCAGATAACAGTGCTCTTACATTCCAGGATAATAATAACTCTACTACCTCATCAACTTCAAACACCGATTCACTGGCAAACAACCCGAATGTAAATAGCACCGAGCTAGTAAAAGTGGCAGAGAATGATGCTAAACAATCTGAAGAAGTAGCACAAAGTGCAAAAGAGGAAGCAACCAAAGCCACGGATTACGCAAGCGACAAGCTATTAGAAGCTCAAGCATTAAATAATGAGGCCAGAGAAATAACAAGCAATGCTGAGAAGATCACAAATCCTAAAGCAAAGAATGACAGTCTTGCCAAAGCAGCTTCTTTAAGGGAACAGGCTAAGGAAGTATCAAAGAAAGCGATTGAAGCATTCCAGATAGCTGCGCAGGAACAATCTGACGCCAAGGAAAAACAAACACAGGCAGACCAGGCTAAACAGTATTCTACCAACCTTGATTCTGCGACGAAAGGCACAAATAATAAACAAGCCATTTCCAATTTGCTTGCTCAACAGGAAACCTTAAAAAAACAAACACGAGCAACACCTGAACCACCTGCAACGGCTGGAGACCTGATACGTGAGCAAGCGCAGGATACAAAACAAGATTCTACACAGGTGGCGCAACATACTGAAGAAGTTAAACATGAGATAGATGGTTTACAGCAGCAGTCCCAGGAATATATAGACAAAGCACAAAAGACAGATAATGCCCAGGAAAAGCTAGCGCTATTGGAACAGGCAAAGGATCTTTCTGAAAGTAAAAAGAATAAACAAAAAGAAATAATAGATAACCAAAAACTTGAACAACAATTGCATGAACAATACGCTTCTCAATTGGTAGAAGCAAAATCTGCAGATAGCATCAGTAAAGTTAATCGAGAAGAAGGTTCTCAGCAGGTATCAGCATCTGATGCAGCCAGTATAAAACAAGAAATTGCCAACTTCAATCCATCTGCTAATAACACCTCCGGCACCTCCCAAATTGCAACATCTAGCAATTCTGCAAGCTCTCAAGCAACGGGTAACAATGTTTCTCAGAATGCAAATCAACAAATTGCCTCAACTACAACTAGCGATCAAGCTTCAAATAACCAAAGTATATCTCAATCAACCACTAGTACTTCTGGCAATGTAAATAGTACAAGTGCAAACAATACTGCAACATCTAATAGCTTAACCTCTCCGGTTAATCCTACAAGTCAGAGTAGTTCAGCTCCTACCGTATACTCAGATGTAACCGCATCTGAGTCAAACAAAACTGCTGAAACATATAAAACTACAGCAGATACTCTTACTGCGCAATCTAACAATATACGCCAACAGGCTAGCCATGCAGCTAATGAGCAACAGGCAAGAATACTATCTCAAAAGGCAGATTCACTTGATAACCTGGCACAGCAAGACAATTTAAAAAGTGTAAACTCTACGAATACTGCAGCCTCAACACAATTTATAATAAACAAGCACCAAATAGCTGCTTGGCAGGATGGGTTGAGCAATAATACTTCTGATGACATAACTACAGCTCACTTGCTTTTACAAGACGGCAATTTGTACTACAACAAATCTCTTATTGAAAAATTAAGAGCGGATAGCACGGACAAACCATATATGAAGCAAATTTACCTGGATAATGCCAAGAATGATTTGGTGAGTGCACTTGCAAAACAGGATGCTGCTAAGAAAGCTTATTTAAACATCGACCCTAAATTAGCTTCTGTAAAACCGACTAAGTCAACAGTATCTCCTGATGAACTAAATGCTGAGCAAGGTGATGTAACAGTTGTAAGTACAGAAGCTTCACAACCTAATTCTTCCATCGCTTCCAGCTCAACTCAGTCTCCTCAAAACAATCAGGATAACTCTAATTCTGCCAACACAAGTACTTTAGGGACTACTCCAGTTGTAACTACCAATAGCACAACTAACACTACCACTCTGGGAGCCACTCCTGTTGTAGCTAATAATAACACTACCACGCCGGATAATTCTGCAAGCAATAGCAGCACTACTAACACAACAACTTTAGGCACTAACCCTGTTGTAGCTAATAATAACACCTCCAAACCGGATAACTCCGCAAGCAATTCCAACACTACTAATACTACAATTTTAGGTGCTAATCCTGTTGCAGCCAACAACACTACTCCAGATAACCCTGAAAGCAATAACAGCACTGCTAACACCACAACTTTAGGAACTACTCCTGTTGTAGCTAACAGCAACACTACAACTCCTGACAACTCTGTAAGCACTACTAACACTACAACTTTAGGTGCTAATCCTGTTGTTGCCAATAATAACACCACCACACCTGATAATTCTGCAAACAATAACAGTAATACTAATACAACAACTTTAGGAACTACTACTGTTGTAGCTAATAACAACACTACCACTCCTGATAACTCCAGTACTACTAACACCACAACTTTAGGTGCTACTACTGTTGTAGCTAATAACAACACTACCACTCCTGATAACTCCAGTACTACTAACACCACAACTTTAGGTGCTACTACTGTTGTAGTTAATAATAACATCACTACTCCGGATAACAGTACAATCAATTCCAGTAGTACTAATACTACAACCCTAGGAACTAACACAGTTGCAGCAAACACTACAACTACTCTGGATAACACTACAAGCAATTCCAGCACTAATAATACTACAACTCCAGGAACTAATACAGTTGTAGCGAACAATACGAATACCAATCCAACTACTGCATCACAAAATCAATCGACAGATAATAGTGCCTCTCTCCAGTCTGCACGTAAGATAGATTCTATCCTTTCAACCACCGGCAATACCACAAGCAACAACACTATTGCAAATAACCCAACTGCCTTGCAAACAAATACTGTTGCACAGAACTCTTCTACTCCTGCTATAAACCCAACCTCTACTACGGACAACACGGCACAAAACAATAACATAACAGCAGCTACCAATAATGCTTCATCCGAAAATCCAACCACCGCTCCTACTGAAGCACTTCAAGCGCCTATCACCAAGGATGTATTTGTTGAGTTACCTGCCTCGCCTTACTCTATTAAAAAGCCTATACCTATAAACCAAGTGTTACCAGAAGGCCTGGTATATAAGGTACAAATTGGTGCCTTCAAAAATAAGATACCGCAAACGTTATTTAAGGGTCTGCAACCTGTAACCGGAGAAAGAACCAAGACAGGCTTAACACGCTACACAGCAGGCTTTTTTAGAAAAAGACGTACCGCCAATAATGCACAAAACAAAATACGTGGCATAGGCTTTAAGGATGCCTTTGTAGTTGCCTATTACAATGGTAAGCACATTAGCTTAACTGAGGCTGAAGCAATAGAAGGCGGCCGCACACCTGAAATAAAAGCTCCTGTTGCAGTAGCACAAAACACTACGCCACCTGTTACTACAGTAGAACCGGTTACTACTCCTAAAGGTGCTGCCACACCTGTTAGTAGTGTAAAGGGAGTCTTCTATTCTGTGCAGGTAGGTGCGTATCTACGTACTGTTGCTGCTTCTCAGTTATTCAATCTAAGCCCATTGTTCTCGTATAATGCTCCTAACGGATACATACGCTATAACTGTGGTAACTTTAATAACCTGGCTGCTGCTAAAGCTAAAAAACTGGACATCATAGCCAAGACCCCAATTAAGGATGCCTTTGTAGTTGCCTATCATAACGGAGAACGCATTAGCATTGCCGAGGCTGCCCAGTTATTAAGTGGCGGTGGTACAACATCTGCACCACAAGGTCAAAATACGAATGCAACACCTGTTGTAGCTACTCCGCAAAACCAAACCACTAACATTACATCCACTACACCATCTGGCAATATTAGCAGCCCTGTGCAACCTAATCCGACAGATAATACTACCACACCTGTTAATAGTACAACTACTCCTGCTACCGAAAAACCAACAACAACTACCGCTACTACTATACAACCTAGTATAAGCCCAAGTGCTAATCCAGAAGCCAGCCCTGCTCCTACACCAGTTACTTCTAATCCGGTTGCGCCAGTAACAAGTACCGCCACGTCTTCAGTCTCTGCCAGTGCAAACCGTTCGCTATCATCAAGCACCATCGATCCTGCCGGCGAAGCTACTGTTAGCGTAACTATACACAGAGGTACCGTATCAGGTTTTGCTAAACTGGAAGAAGACATACCATCTGGCTTTACAGCATCCGCTGGCGATGAACACAATGCAACCTTTGGCTTTAATAACAACACCGTTGGTTATGTATGGACCGAACTGCCTGCTGACAGTGTATTTACAGTCACCTACAATCTATCTGCTCTTTCAACGGCGGCAGGACAACAAACCATAACAGGCAAATTTTTATACACTGTAAACAGCGAAAAACAAGAGTCTGCTATTGCACCATCTACTATAACTGTAAACAACCCGGCTACGTCAACGCCACCTACCAGCACTACCGAACAGCCTTCTGTAACTACAACACCTGCTCCTGCAAGCAACGATACCAGTAGCAAAAAGGTAAGCTTTTGTGTGCAAGTGGGTGAATACTCCGGCCCTATACCTATTAATGTTGCCAATAAGCTGCTGCAAATATCCAGCCAGGGTATTAAGGCCCACAAAGAAGGGGATGGAATTACATCTTACACCGTAGGCGACTATTCTGATTTTGCATCGGCCAATACCATGAAACAAGAACTGGTGCAGAACGGATACCCAAAAGCTTTTGTAGTTGCCTATACCGGCGTTACCAAAATAACCTTAGAACAGGCACAGCTGCTATTGACTAAATAGGCCAGTTACATATTTTGCTATATTTGCACCCAATTTTTTAGCTATGGACAATAATAAAACACACAAAGTACTAGAGGATAAGACCCGTAAAAACAAGGTTTATACACTAATGCTTTACAACGACGAGGTGAACACTTTT
>Ga0206879_1185_pt1 | contig 12894 bp, 8 predicted proteins | sample Alteio_BWOrgCont_5_FD_152897 | JGI IMG/M metagenome (GOLD analysis project Ga0206879, IMG submission 152897) | Enriched cells from forest soil in Barre Woods Harvard Forest LTER site, Petersham, Massachusetts, United States -... | ecosystem: Environmental > Terrestrial > Soil > Temperate forest > O... | reverse complement strand
AAGAACTATAGGTAGGCATACAGCCGCTGATTTTGAAAAAAGTGACATCAAAAACCAGATAAACGTCCAAACTATAGAAGACTTTCTCCCATCCTTTATATACTTGGTATAACTAATAAGTGATAGAAGAAAAAAGAAAGTATAGAGCATATCCTTTCTTTCAGTAATCCAAGCTACAGATTCAACGTGCATTGGATGGATACCGAAAAATAAAGAGGTAACTGCAGCAACCCAAACTTTACCTGTAATACGCTTTATAAAATGGAATACCAATAATGTGTTAAATAAGTGAAGAACATAGTTGGTAAGATGAAATACAAAGGGATTTAATCCAAAGAATTTGTATTCTAAAGCATATGATAATATTGTAAAAGGCTGATAATTATCCGGGCAAAAGGTTGAAAACATTATTTTAATGCTATTCCAACTCAGATTTCTTATAAGTGCGTTATCGAGAACATAAGGTGAGTCATCAAGATTTTCTATAAAATTATTTCCAAGACTATTGGCGAAAACAATGGCAGTAATCAGAAGAATACCAGGTAAAACATACCAGTATTGATTATCTGACTTTTGTTTGAGGGAACCCAGGGTATTTTGTTTAACCTTTTTAGTCATTTAATACTTTTGTAAGTAATGTAAAAATAACCAAATAGAAAATACACTAAAAAATAACAGGAAAAGCTATTCCTTACTTCACAAAAATCTCCCAAAAACAATTTCAATTCCATGTTCATTTTCTTGCTTATATTTGAAACACAAGTAAAGAATAATTCATGGAAGATTTTGTAGTATCGGCGAGGAAATACAGACCTGCTACCTTTAAAAGTGTAGTAGGACAAGAAGCTATAGTAAATACTCTTAAAAACGCTATAGCCAATCACCACCTCGCTCAAACATTTTTATTTACGGGCACAAGGGGTGTGGGTAAAACCAGCTGCGCGCGTATCCTGGCTAAAACTATTAACTGCCAAAACCTTACTGCAGATACAGAAGCTTGCAATCAGTGTGAGTCATGCAAAAGTTTTAACGACGGTCGCTCTCTTAACATACACGAACTGGATGCCGCATCTAATAACTCGGTAGACGATATACGCGGACTGATAGAGCAGGTACGATTTGCTCCGCAACTAGGCAAATACAAAGTATATATAATCGATGAGGTTCACATGCTGTCTCAGGCTGCGTTCAATGCATTCCTAAAAACACTGGAAGAGCCACCTGCACATGCCATCTTTATACTTGCCACTACAGAAAAGCACAAGATAATACCCACTATACTTTCCCGTTGCCAGTCCTTCGATTTTAGGAGGATACAGCTAAAAGATGTGGCGAAACACCTGGCCTATATTTCTACACAAGAAGGTATAAAAGCAGACCCTGAAGCCCTGCATATTATTGCAGAAAAGGCAGATGGCTCTATGCGTGATGCCCTTTCCATTTATGATCAGATGGTAAGCTTTGCCGGTAAGGAGCTCACCTACAAAAAGGTAATAGATAACCTGAACATTCTTGATTACGATTATTACTTTAAAGTAACCGAACATATTTTAAATGCCGATGTATCTTCTACCCTACTTGTGCTTGATGAGATTCTTGCCAGCGGCTTTGATGGTCATCTGTTTATTGGTGGGCTGAGTGAACACATCCGTAACCTGATAGTAGGCAAAAATCCTGCCACCGCATTATTGCTCGAAAAAGGCGGACAGCTTAAAGAAAGATATGTTACACAGGGTGCACAATATCCAGAGTCATTTCTATTCAATGCACTTACCCTACTTAACCATTGCGACATAAATTATAAAATGTCGGTAAACCAACGTTTACTCGTTGAAATTACCCTCATTAAACTTTGCAATCTTTCTCCTAATTCAAAGAATCCTATTGCCGCTCCTGTAGCTGCTCCGGAAGTTAAGGCTGCACCCAGGCCTGTTGCCTCAGTTGCAGCAGCACCACCCCAACCTAAAGTAGCAGCTCCGGTTGCTAAGCCGGCCGAGCCTAAACCGCAAGCGAGTGCCGAAAAGCCTGCAGAACCTAAGCCTGCATCACCTGCAAGAAAATTCAGTCCACCATCTGCAACTAAAATATTGGGCGAAAGTCCCTCTGCACAATATACCAAGGCACAACCTACTGAGGAAGTAGCAGCACCTTCTACCCCTCTTACAAACGAAACAGTAACAGAAGCATGGAAAGAATACATCAGTAAGCACAAAGAGAAAAAGATAAGCCTGTGTAGCATCCTGTCTGTTGCCTTGCCTAAAATATCTGAAACTACTCCTTCTGCAATAGAGGTAACAGTGGGTAATTCCGTACAGCAAAAAGCAATTGAAGAGGACAGAACACCCCTGGTAGATTTTTTAAAAGCACGTCTCAAACATCCTCTACTAAGACTTATCATTAATGTTTCTAAAACGGAAACACAGCAGAAGCCTTATACCATGGAAGAAAAATTCCAGCACATGAAAGGCAAGAACCCCGAAGTACAGAATCTCCAGAACGAACTAGGCCTGGGGCTCGAATAGAATATATAAACTCAATACTTTATCTTTGAAATCCAAAACACAAACCCCTCTTATGAAAAGAAGCCTTTTATTTTTCCCTGTCCTATTCTTATTACTGTCTGGATGTGGGACCAAGGATAAAAAATATGAATATGTTACCGTTCCTAATGACCCTGCCAATGGACGTATATATACGCTCCCTAATGGGCTTACTGTATTTATAAGTCAGTATAAAGCAGAACCCAGGATACAAACTTATATATGTACCAAAGCAGGGAGCAAGTTTGACCCGCATGATGCTACCGGTTTAGCTCACTACCTGGAACACATGCTTTTTAAGGGCTCTACCCATTATGGCAGTGCAGATTATGCAAAAGAAAAACCTTTATTAGATGAAGTGGATACTTTGTTCGAAGCTTATAGGCATATTACAGATACTGCAGCAAGAAGGAAAATGTATGAGAAGATAGACAGCGTATCCCAATTGGCTTCTCATTATGCCATTGCCAACGAATACGATAAAATGATGACCTCTATAGGTGCAAGGGGAACAAATGCGAATACATCTGTTGAGCGAACCCTGTTTATTGAAGATATTCCATCTAATGAGTTAAGCCCATGGCTGCAAATAGAAGCTGACCGTTTCAGCAATCCTGTTATGCGTTTATTCCACACCGAACTGGAAGCGGTATATGAAGAAAAGAACAGGGGCCTGGACAATGACGATGAAAAGTCTGATGAGGCATTAAATGCTTTGATTTTCAAAAAACATCCTTACGGAACACAAACCACTATCGGTACTATACATGATCTTAAAAATCCTTCCCTAAAAGATATTATCGAGTATTTCCATACTTATTATGTGCCTAACAATATGGTAATATCTTTAAGTGGAGATGTGAACCCGGATACTGCTATACGCATGATTGATAAGTACTGGGGAGCTATGCCGTCTAAAGAGGTGCCTCACTTTGATCCTCCGAAAGAAGATCCTATAACCACACCTGAATACAAAACAGTTGTAGGACCAGAAGCCTCCTTTCTGCTTATGGGATATCGTTTCCCGGGTGCAGGATCTAAAGATGCGGATATGCTGGACCTGGTTTCACAACTACTTAGCAATGGACAGGCTGGATTATTTGATATTGATTTGAAACAGCAGTACAAAGTACTGAATGCCTATGCGGGCAATGAAACCATGAAGGACTATTCCATTTTTGAATTGCAGGCATATCCTAAGGATGGACAATCTTTGGATGAAGTAAAAGACCTGCTTTTAAAGGAAGAGGACAAACTGAAAACAGGAGATTTTCCTGATTGGCTCCTCACCGCTGTAATTAACAATATGAAGTTCCAGCAAATTGAGCAATACAGAAACAACGGTACCAGGGCGATGGGATTTGTAACTTCCTTTTTTTTGGGTGAAGAATACAGTGATGCGGTGAATGAAATAAACAACCTTTCTCAAGTAACCAAGCAGGATGTTATGAAGTTTGCCAAGGCAAATTTTAAAGATAACTATGTTGTAGTTTATAAAAAAGTGGGAGTTGATGGAACTATCGAAAAAGTTCAAAAACCTCATATTACTCCTGTGCAGACCAATGCAAAATCAGAGTCTGAATTTGTAAAGAACATAGAGGCGGAAAAAGTGCCTTCTATAGAACCTGTTTATGTAGACTACAAAAAGGACATACAACAATTCAGTGTTGGTAAATTACCCGTATATTATGTACACAATGATGAAGACAGCACATTTAACATATATTACTTTTTCGATTTCGGCACAAAAAACAGTAAGTTGCTAAAACCGGCCATGAACTATTTAGAATATGCAGGCACTTCAAAACTTAAAGCGGCAGAAGTTCAGCAGGAATTTTATAAACTGGCATGCTCCTTTCATACATCCATTGATAAGGACAGGTTATTTGTATATATGACAGGGCTTTCAAAAAACTTTGTTCCCGCTGTTAAATTACTGGAGGATCTTCTCTCCGATGTTCAGCCTGACACATCTGCTATCCAAAAACTGATAGGATCAAGTCTTAAACAAAGAGAGAACGACAAGCAGGATAAGCAAGTGATTCTATTTCGCGCTATGCGCAGCTACGGAGCCTACGGAACAACCAATCCGTTTAACTATACCCTTAGCACCCAGGAGTTAACAAGCTTGAAACCTGAACAGCTTACGAATGTTTTGCATCATCTTACATCTTATCAGCATCATATCCTTTACTACGGATCAACAGATCAGCAAACACTAAAGGCGGACCTGGAGCAATACCATAAAATTCCAGCTCAGTTTGATGCCTTACCCGAGGCTGAAAAGTTTCAAGAACAGGAAGGTACTAACAAAGTGTATGTAGTTGATCATGATATGAAGCAGACAGAGATCATTGTTCTTGCCAAGGGTGGTAAGTATGATGTACATCTCGCTCCTATATCTTCTATGTATAACGAATACTTTGGTGGCTCTATGGCTTCTGTGGTATTCCAAACGCTTAGGGAATCAAAAGCGCTGGCTTATTCTACATTTTGCAATTACCTCCCACCAGCTGATTCTACTGCTCATTACTTTGACCTGGCTTATATTGGTGCACAGGAAGATAAATTGCCGCTGGCTATGGATGGAATGTTCGAACTTCTGAATAACCCTATGCCTAAGTATGACCAACTCTGGAGTAGTTCAAAAGATGCTATTATCAAGGATATTTCCTCTGCACGTATTATTCGTGAAGGTATCTTATTCAATTATGAAAGTGCACGCAGGCTTGGAGTAGATCACGATACCCGCAAAGACGTATATGAAGCAGTGCATAAACTTACCTTCGATGACATAGAGAAATTCCATTCTGAAAAAATAGCGCACCAGCCTTACACTGTTCTTGTGATCGGCAATAAAAAAGACATGGATATTAAAGCACTGGAAAAATATGGTAAGATCACCTACCTTACTATGCAGGATATATTTGGATATTAATAACACTAATAAATAAAAGCATGAGCACACAAACGATCAAGATCAACAAGGGTAAATTAGAAGTACCGGATAGCCCTATCATCCCATTTATAGAAGGGGATGGCACCGGAAGGGATATTTGGCAGGCATCGGTTCGCGTATTCGACGCGGCTGTAAAAACAGCTTACCATGGCAAACGTAAAATAGAATGGAAAGAAGTATTAGCCGGAGAAAAGGCTTTTAATAAAACGGGCAACTGGTTGCCTGATGAAACTCTTGCAGCATTTAAAGAATACCTCGTAGGTATCAAGGGACCATTGACTACACCTGTAGGTGGTGGTATCCGCTCACTAAACGTGGCATTGCGCCAAATACTTGACCTTTATGTATGCCTTAGGCCAGTAAGATGGTTCGAAGGAGTGCCTTCACCTGTTAAGAATCCGGGTGCTGTGGATATGGTTATCTTCCGTGAAAACACAGAAGACATTTATGCCGGTATTGAATATATTGCAGGTAGCCCAGAAGCACAAAAGGTACTTGATTTTATAGCCAAAGAATTTCCTAAGGATTTTGCCAAGATACGTTTTGGTACCAAAGAAAAAACCGAAGCTTTTTATAAAGAAGCGGGTGTTGCCATGGCATCAGAAGTTATGGTGGGCTTAGGCGTTAAAGCAGTGAGCAGAGCAGGCACAGGCCGTTTGGTTCATGCAGCTATTGAATATGCACTTAAACACAAACGCAAATCGGTTACTATAGTTCATAAAGGAAACATTATGAAATATACCGAAGGTGCATTCCGAGACTGGGGTTATGGACTAGCTACCCAAGTATTCGGAGACAAGGTATATACCTGGATGCAATGGGAAAAGACCAAGAAGGAAAAAGGCGAAGAAGCAGCTAATGCAGAACAAAAAGCTGCTCTTGCATCAGGTAAAGTTCTTATCAAGGATGCTATTGCAGATATCACATTGCAACAAATACTTACCCGTCCGGAAGATTTTGATGTAATTGCTACACTTAACCTGAATGGTGACTATCTATCTGATGCACTTGCTGCACAAGTAGGTGGTATTGGTATTGCACCGGGTGCTAATATCAATTACATAACTGGTCATGCGATATTTGAAGCTACCCACGGAACAGCTCCTAAGTATGCTGACCTGGATAAAGTAAATCCTGGTTCTGTAATACTTTCTGGCGCTATGATGTTTGAACACCTTGGCTGGCTAGAAGCTGCTGAACTGATCTATAAGAGCATGGAAAGCGCTATTGCTAATAAGAGAGTAACCTATGACTTTGAAAGACAAATGAAGGGTGCTACACTCCTCAAGTGTTCTGAGTTTGGTACTGAGATGATAAACAATATGGCAGCAGTGAAAGTTTAAAAGCTTTTACTCTCCTGGGGGCTTGGTAACATAACGCAGGTCTAACATATTAAGCGAGTTGATGGGTAAACCTGATACTCGCTTATTTATTATACGCACTACCTCATCATAGTATAAAGGAACTACTGGAGCATCCTCAATTACCATTTCATCCAGCTTCTTGTAATCTTTATAACGCAATGAATCAACACGCTCGCTTATGGCTTTGTCATACAGTTCATCAAAAGCAGGATTAGAATAATGGAAATAGTTTACTCCTTCGGGAGAAAAATTCTTGCTACAGAAAAGAGAAAGGAAATTCTCTCCATCCGGATAATCGCCCACCCATGATTTTTTAAAGAAGTAGCACTGTCCACTCGCAACACATTCTGCCAATACAGCAGGTTGCTCTCTTAATACACTCAGCTTAATACCTATTCTTTGCAATTGGGCCTGCATAGCTAGTGCTAACGATTCCCATTCGTTGCTAACACGCAATATCAATTCCGGGAAATTCTTTCCGTTAGGATAACCGGCAGCAGCCATCAAAGCATGAGCTTTATCAGGATCGTAAGTGTAACCGGTTACCTTATTGTTTTTAGAGCTTGGCAAGAATGGAGGAACAAAGCCACTCGTTGCAGGTATGCCTACACCATATCTCAAATACTGCACTATTTCTTCTCTGTTTATAGCATAGTTTATAGCTTGCCTTATTGCCTTTATATGCAATGGATTCTTCTGTACATTTTTACGGGTTGTATCTATCATGAATCCCAGGTAATCTGTTTTGATAAAGGGAGTACGCTGAACGAAGAACTTATCTTTAAATTCTTTTCTTAACTGGCAATTACCTGTAAACACTTCTTTAGGATTCATGGCTGCAATACCCGAAACCATGTCTAGCTTACCATCCAGAAATTGCAGAAAGGAAGTTTCTCCATCTTTTAAAAAGGTCACCACTACCCCATCAATATATGGTAGTGCATTGCCTTGCGCATCCTTTTCAAAATAATGTTCGTTGCGCACCAGAATAAGTTTAACACCGTGCTCCAACCTTTTAAGCTGAAAGGGGCCTGTACCAATAGGATGCTCACCAAAATCCTGTCCGAACTTATCGATTGCCTCAATAGGAATCACAGAAAAATATTTCATAGTGAGAATATTGAGGAAGGGCGCATAAGCCTTCTTCATATATATCATAAAGGTGCTATCGTTAGAGGCATAAAACCCCTGGAATGTACCGGGATAGGTTCTGTTTACATTTTCAAGCAGTGTAGTTGCATCAGATACCCTTGCATCAAACAAACGGAAGAAGCTATGTACAAAATCAGAAGCAATTACTTTCCTTCCTTTACTTCCCTGGAAAATAGTATCATCATGAAAATAAACATCTTGCCTTAAATGAAAGGTATAAACCATTCCATCAGGTGATATTTCCCAGGATTTAGCAATACATGGACGTATCTTAAAGGAATCATCCATGCTTACCAATCCATTATATAATTGGTTGTCTATTTCTTCGTTTTCAAAACTTCTTGCTGATGCGGGATCGAGAGAGGTAACGTCACCCATCTCATTAAACTTGAATACAGTGTATTTACTTTCATGTTCTTTTCTTCCGCAGGATACCAGTAAAATAAGGGAAGACAGGGCGAAACAGGCAAGAGTTCTTTTCAACATAGACAAATTATTGTTTGTCAAATATACAATCTAAACTATAAATAAAAACTAAGGGCTGCATTTAAAGCAAATGCCTACTTTTGTTACATGGACAATACCAACAGCTTTGCCATACATACCCTGGGATGCAAACTCAATTATTCTGAGTCTTCCTCTATTGCAAAAAGTCTTGTTGAAAACGGTTTTGAAAAAGTAGCCTTTAAAGAAAAGGCCGATGTATATATTATCAATACCTGTTCGGTAACACAAGATGCAGATAAGGACTGTCGCTTTATTGTCCGTTCAGCGCTGCGCCGTTCACCCGGTGCCTTTATTGCAGTGATAGGATGTTATGCACAACTGAAGCCGGAAGAAATATCAAAAATAGAAGGTGTGGATATTGTACTGGGCGCATCGGAAAAATTCAACATTGCTAACTATCTAAAAGACCTGGATAAAAAAGCCAATACCGAAATACATTCCTGCGAGATAGATAAGCCACTTGCGTTTCATTCCTCCTATTCACTGAACGATAGAACAAGGAGCTTTTTAAAAGTACAGGATGGCTGTGACTATAATTGTTCTTATTGCACCATACCCCTTGCAAGAGGCGCGAGTAGAAGCGATACCATTGAAAACGTTGTTAAAAATGTTCAGGATATTGTAGCCACCGGCACCAAGGAAATTATACTTACAGGCGTCAACCTGGGCGATTTTGGAATCAGTAACTCAACGAACGGTAAGCATAGTGAATCTTTTTTTGGACTTGTTCAGGCTTTGGATGAACTGGATCTACCAGTGCGCTATCGCATCTCTTCTATTGAACCAAATTTATTGAAAAACGAGATCATAGAATTTGTAGCCAAGTCAAAACGATTTGTGCCTCACTTCCATATTCCGTTACAGTCAGGCTCTGATGCTATTCTTAATAAGATGCGCAGAAGATACCTGAGCGATGTATACTCGGATAGAGTAGTGCTCATTAAATCATTGATGCCACATTGCTGCATAGGTGTTGACGTTATAGTTGGCTTTCCGGGAGAAACGGATGAACACTTTATGGAAACTTATAAATTCCTGAATGAACTAGATATATCCTACTTACATGTGTTTACTTATTCCGAAAGGGCAAATACTTTGGCTGCTGAAAGTGCCGAAGTTATTCCCGTTGAAGTTCGTAAAAAGAGAAACCGCATGTTGCAAATACTTTCAGAAAAAAAATTGCACCGTTTCTACGAACAAAATATAGGCTCACAAAGAGAAGTGCTTTTTGAGGGAGACAACAAAGAAGGATTCCTTCATGGCTACACAGATAACTATGTTAGAGTGAGGACCCCATTTAATAAAGAGCTTGTGCGTCAATCGGGACAAGTATTCTTAAAAGAGATCAATAGCGATGAAACCGTATCAGTTGATATAGTAAATATGGATACCAAAGGAGTATCTGCACACATGCACTTATCTGTTTATTAATTTATGTATCCATCCATATATTATTTAGTGGCTGACCTGTTTGGGATCAAACTGGAGTTCCTGAAAATGATACAGACCTTTGGCTTTTTTATGGCCATGTCATTCCTGGCAGCCAGTTATGTTGTATCCAGGGAACTGAAAAGAAAAGAAAAAGAAGGGCTCATTTCTTCTTTTACTGAGCAAAGATGGAGAGGTAAAGGAGTAACCTTTCTTGATCTGGCAGAAGCCTTTATAATTTCATTCATTGTGGGTTATAAACTCATCTACCTTGCATTAAACTTTCACAATTTTGTGAATGATGCCAAGGGGTACCTCCTTTCTACCCAGGGTAATCTACTAGGTGGAGTTATTGTAGGAATTGGGTACACATTTTTTCGTTATCGCGAAAAAGAAAAGCAAAAGCTGGATAAACCTGTTTTAGAAACAGTAACCATTCTGCCACACATGCTGGTAGGCAATATAACCCTTATAGCTGCTGGTGCCGGTGTTTTGGGCGCCAAGATCTTTGATGCACTTGAGAACTACCAGGAATTTATTCAGCACCCGGTAGAAACTATTTTCTCTTTAAGCGGGCTAACTGTTTATGGTGGACTCATCTTTGGAGCGATAGCTGTATTGTACTATACTAAGAAGAAAGGGATTCCAACCCTACATATGGTAGATGCGGCAGCACCAAGTATGATGATTGCTTATGCTGTTGGAAGAATAGGCTGCCAGATGGCCGGTGACGGTGACTGGGGCATAGTTAATGCGGCACCTAAACCCGGATGGATGGGCTTTTTACCAAACTGGATGTGGTCGTTCAGCTTTCCTCATAATGTTGTTAATGAAGGTATTCCCATCTCCGGATGTATGGATGCACACTGTTATGCATTAAATCCTCCTGTCTTCCCTACTCCGTTTTACGAAACAGTAATGTGTACTATTTTGTTTTTCATTCTACTATCTCTGAGAAAAAAGATACATGCCCCCGGTGTTATGTTTTGCGTTTACCTTGCAATGAACGGGGTTGAACGTTTCCTGATAGAATTAATAAGGGTCAATGTTAAGTATCATATTTTCGGCATAGGTATCACCCAGGCACAACTAATATCACCTATATTCTTTTTGCTCGGTGTTTTTGGTATGTATTACTTTCATAAAAAGTATGCCAGGTCTCTTGCTTAACAAAATACGTAAACAGGTAATTGACTTATCGCACGAGGTAGGTAAGTTTATTATGACCGAGAGAGACAAATTCTCCTCCTCGGATATTGAGAAAAAAGGATTTAATGATCTTGTTTCTTATGTAGATAAAAACTCTGAAAAGCTTTTAATAAAAGGATTACAGAAAATACTGCCTGCTAGCGGTATACTTGCTGAAGAGAGCGGAGAAACAGCCAAGAAAGAATATACCTGGGTTATCGATCCTTTGGATGGGACGACCAATTTTTTACACAAAATACCCTACTTCGCTATTAGCATTGGCCTTCATAAGAACGATTATCCGTTACTGGGAGTTGTTAATGAGTTAAATCAAAAGGAATGCTTTTCTGCTGTAAAAGGAGAAGGTGCATCACTAAATGGCAAAAGCATATCTGTATCACCAAAAAAAGTATTAGGAGATTCTCTAATAGCTACAGGCTTCCCTTACAATGACTTTAAACAGCAAGGCGAATACATAAAGCTACTGCAAGACCTAATGAAATGTACCCAGGGAATACGACGAATCGGTTCCGCATCAGTAGATATGTGCTATGTGGCCTGCGGACGTTTCGAAGTTTTTTATGAATACGGACTTAAACCCTGGGATATATCTGCAGGTACCATTATTGTTGAAGAAGCGGGAGGAAGAGTAACCGACTTCTATGGAGGTACTGACCATATCTTCGGAAGAACCATAATAGCATCCAACACCAGGCTACATAAGGATTTTTCAAACATCCTGGGAAAGTATTTCCCCCAAAAGCAGCTTAGAAAAAAATAGTGCCCACCGGGTTGTGGAGTTGGTTTTTTCTTATTTTTTGTCAGGAATAATAACACAATTCAATACTTATGAAAAAGAGCCACATCATATCTCTGTTGATTTTCGCGGTAACCTTTCTATTCCCTTTTCGTTTTGCAGTATTGGATGTACAAGCTGACTGGCATATTGAGAGTACTTTTGGTGTTTTATTCACAGGCATTGGCTTTGTAGCCGGTTTTTACTACCTGTTAAAGGACGATACTGAAAAGGGACACGAAAGTCATTAGTCCTTTCCTAGAACTTACTTACTATTCCAAAGTTTATTTTACCCGTCTTAAAGCTGATGGGGTTGGCAAACTGTTTGCCTAAAGCATAGTCTATTGAAAAGACCCCTGCTTTCGTCTGAAAGCTCATTCCTGCACCAAATCCATAAGGTGTATCCTGCACATTAGCAATATCCGTATTTTGCCTGTACCAGCCCTGGTCAAAGAAAAGGAATAAGTAAGAGTTCTGTTCAAGCAGGTAATGTAACTCTGCAGTGCCAACAGAGTAAATAGAGGCATAGATAGATTGTTCATCAAAGCCCCGAAGTACAGAAAAACCACCTATGCGGTATAAATCGTTAAGTAATAGTGATGGTGCATCAATGTAGCCTGATTGCAAAGCCAATTTAAGTGCACTGCGAGCACCCAAAGGAATATATCCATCAGCCTTTAAATTCATCTTGTACTCATTAGATTTGAGTTGTAAACCATCATAAATAGCCGGATTAAGCTTTGAGTTTTGATGAATAATTTTGGTTCCGGCAGCTGCATTAACAAGTATTTCGTAACCCCGCCTCGGGTTATATATATAATCCAGGTTGCTTGCTTTATATTCCAGGCCATATAACTGCGTGGTGACATCGGCATAAGGTGGAAGACCGGATGTTTGAGACTGCAAAGTTGAAGTGGACAACAAAGAAGAGGTAATATTTTCATAAAAAGCCTTAACGTA
>Ga0206879_1183_pt1 | contig 12993 bp, 13 predicted proteins | sample Alteio_BWOrgCont_5_FD_152897 | JGI IMG/M metagenome (GOLD analysis project Ga0206879, IMG submission 152897) | Enriched cells from forest soil in Barre Woods Harvard Forest LTER site, Petersham, Massachusetts, United States -... | ecosystem: Environmental > Terrestrial > Soil > Temperate forest > O... | reverse complement strand
TACATTACCGATCGTTTTCTTCCGGATAAAGCCATCGACCTGATGGATGAAGCAGCCAGCAAATTGCGGCTTGAAATGAATTCAATGCCACTCGAACTGGATGAAGCAGAGCGCAAAATAAGGCAACTCGAAATTGAACGGGAAGCCATAAAGCGTGAAAACGACAAGAGTAAACTGGAGAGTCTGAGCAAAGAAATTGCCGAACTCAGCGACAAGCGCGCGGATATACGCGCGCAATGGAAAAGCGAAAAAGAGGTTGTCGACACTATTCAAAAAGTCAAACAGCAAATTGACGAATTTAAATTTCAGGCCGAACAGGCCGAACGGGGCGGAGATTACGGGAAGGTAGCCGAAATCAGATATGGAAAAATAAAGGAAGCCGAAAAGCAGCTCGAAGTCCTTCAGCAGAAAGTGGACGAAATGAAAGCCAAAGGTAACCAGTTGGTAAAAGAGGAAGTCGACAGCGAGGACATTGCGGGAGTGGTGAGCAGATGGACAGGAATACCTGTCAGCCGAATGCTTCAGAGCGAACGGGAAAAACTACTTGACCTTGAACAGGAACTCCACAAACGTGTAATCGGTCAGGAAGAAGCCATTGCTGCCATTTCGGATGCTGTCCGCAGAAGCCGGGCCGGTATGCAGGACAAACGCAAGCCCATAGGGTCCTTCATTTTTTTAGGTACGACCGGAGTCGGAAAAACAGAACTGGCAAAAGCCCTTGCCGAATTTCTGTTTAACAACGAAAACGCCATGACTCGCATTGACATGAGCGAATACCAGGAACGCCATTCGGTGAGCCGTCTGGTTGGAGCACCTCCTGGCTATGTCGGTTACGATGAGGGGGGACAACTTACAGAAGCCGTCCGAAGGAGGCCTTACAGTGTAGTACTTCTTGACGAAATTGAAAAAGCACATCCCGACGTCTTCAACATTTTATTACAGGTTCTGGACGACGGACGGCTGACCGATACCAAAGGAAGGGTCGTTAATTTCAAAAATACCATTATCATTATGACCTCTAATATAGGATCTCAAATCATCCAGGCAAATTTTGAAAAACTCAACGATAAAAACCGGGAGGACATTATCGATCGCACAAAAACAGAAGTTTTCGAACTGCTCCGGCAAACAATTCGTCCTGAGTTTCTGAACCGTATTGATGAAATTATTATGTTTGCTCCGCTTACAGAGAAAGAAATAAGGAAGATTGTCGAAATGCAGATCAAAAACGTTCAGCTGATGCTTGCCGAAAGCGGAATTACAATCGGGTACACCGAATATGCTCTGGAGTGGATTGCAAAAATAGGTTTCGACCCGCAATTCGGAGCCCGCCCGCTAAAAAGGGCGATTCAGAAATATGTGCTGAACGACCTGAGCAAGCAAATTCTCTCAGGAAAAGTCAAAAAAGATTCTGAAATTTTGCTGGATGTTTTTGACGATCAGGTTGCCTTCAGAAATCCAAAAATGGAGGAGAAAAGAAAAAAATAAGGCTGGTATGTTTACAAAGTTCAATGTGCTTTCCTTTGTCATCCTGTTTGTCATTAATAGCATTCCAATTTATTTCAGTCATAAGAGAAGACGTTTTGCCTGGTATTCGAGCAAAATTTTTATAGTTCTTTTTTCCTCCTATTGGGTGCTGATGATCTATTATTTTCAGTCCTTTGGGTTTTTCTATCCCGCACTCAATGGTGAAAAACCTGGCAACATTAAAAAACCGAGCAGTTACGAAACTATTTATTCGATCAAATCAAATTATGAAAACGAAACGATGGCGCAACTGCAGAGACTCCATGCCATCATGAAATGGTCGCTTATTCAGGCCATTCTTGTCTTGTTTTTTGCCGCCTTTGGAATACTTTGGTTGAATGAAAAGGTTGATTATTATACGCGTATCATTGTAATCTTTGTCTTTCTCCTTGGCTTTTGCATTTTCATTTCAAAAGAGGGGCTATTCAAGACAGGCTACGAAGCCATTTTCAGATAATTGAAGAGCGGAGAGCATCAGTTCAATGGGAACGTAGCCGAGGCCGAAATTAAAGCCTCCGCAAAAGCTGACTTATCAAGCCCCAGATCGATTTTCTTTTCGGCGAAAAACTTCACCAGATTTTCTGTTGCCATATTACCCACCAGTTCGTCCTCTGCCATCGGACAGCCACCAAAACCTTTCAAAGCCGAATCAAACCTGCGGCAGCCGTTATCATAGGCTGCCTTAACTTTTTCTTCCCAGTTTTCGGCCCGTGTATGCAGGTGAGCGCCTATTTCGGTTTCTTTAAGTGAAGGGACGACTTCAGCAAACAATTCGGCTATGCTTTCAGGGTTTCCAAGACCAACCGTATCAGAAAGCGCTATTGTGCGTATGCCCATCTCACTCAGTTTTTTTGTCCACTGAACTACAATCTTGCTGTTCCAGCTATCCCCATAAGGATTGCCAAAAGCCATGGATAGGTAAATCACCAATTCTTTGCTGCGGCTAATGCAAAGGTTTTGTATCTCCTCTACCCTCTTCAGGGATTCTTCTATACCCGCATTCGCATTTCTTTTCTGAAAAGTCTCCGAAACAGAAAAAGGAAAACCAAGGCAGGAAATTTCATCGAAGACCACTGCATCCTGCGCCCCTCTGAGGTTGGCAACAATCGCAAGCAATTTGGATTTACTGTTTTCAAGATCAAGCTGCATCAATACCCCTGCCGTATCCTGCATCTGAGGAACCGCTTTGGGTGATACAAAGCTGCCTACATCAATAGTATCAAAGCCGACCTTAAGCAACGCATTGATGTAGTTCACCTTTTTGGGAGTTGGGATAAACTCCTTCAGGCCCTGCATGGCATCTCTGGGACATTCAACGATTTTCATATCAGACTGCCGTATTTTTTCAATGCGTTATTGTAAAACCAATTCTTCAATCACCTCCGAACCCGCCTCTTCGTTCAGCAGGCGGACAATCTTTTCTTTTCCATACGACAATTCCTGCCGGAGTGCAGCAGAGTCGAGCCGGACACAGAGCTTTTTCTGGCGAACAAAAATTTCCCTGGTATGTCGTGAGATCATTGTTCCCATTACTTTCTCCCAGGACTGAACCAGCCTGACTTCGGCCAATCGCCCGTCGAGCCTGTAAGCCTTGAGCATTTCATCAATGGCTTGTTTTATCGTCCGCTGATTGGCCTGGCTCATGAAAGGCTGAATTCTTTTTTAACATCCGAAACTTTTCCGTCTTCTATGCTGAATTCAAGAAAGGGAATAGATCCTTTACGGGAAAACAGGGAAGCGACGCGACCGGGATGAGTATCCGTTATAAATACCTGCCCAAAATGATCTCCGCCAACCAACTCCATAAGCTGGCTGACTCTTGGCTCATCCAGTTTGTCGTGAATGTCATCCAGCAGCAACAAGGGCCGGACATTTTTTATCTTTTTAATCTGATCAAACTGCGCCAGTTTCAGCGCAATCAGATAGGACTTTTGCTGACCCTGAGAACCGAATTTCTTTATCGAATGACCATTGATCGTCAGTTCAAGGTCGTCCTTGTGCACTCCTACTGTGCTGTACTGCAATGCCCGGTCCCTGACAATAGCGGCTTTAAGTACCAGATCAAAATCCTCGAAATTCAAATCAGAGTGATACTGCAGATTAACCTCCTCCTTCCCTGCTGAAATCAATTTGTAATAGTGTCTAAACAGGGGATTCAGGTCATCGACCAGGCGCTTTCGCTTTTCATTGATGCGTTTGGCGAATTCCACCAGCTGAATGTCCCAGACTTCCAATGAGTCTTTTACAAATCTCCCGCTTTCGGCAAACTTTTTTAATAAGGCATTTCGCTGAGAAAGGATCTTATTGTAATTGATCAGATCCTCCAGGTAAATACGGTCAAACTGGGCAATTACACTGTCTATAAACTTCCGGCGGCTTTCGCTTCCTTCATTGATAAGATCTGAATCCGAAGGAGAAATCATTACAAGGGGATAGTGGCCAATGTGGTCGGCCAGCCGGTTGTATTCAATTTTGTTACGTTTTACGGTCTTTTTCTGATTTCTTTTTAATCCGCAGTAAACCTCATCAAACCCCTCCTCCTGCTGGAAAATGCCCTGAATGAGAAAAAAAGGAGCCTGGTGAAGAATGTTCTGACTGTCAATGGGATTGAAAAAACTTTTGCAAAATGAAAGGTAATGTATGGCATCCAGAAGATTGGTCTTGCCCTCCCCGTTTTTGCCGGTAAAACAATTGACCCCCTGGCAGAACCTAAGCTCCGCCTCGGAGCAATTTTTAAAATTCAGCAGAGATATACTTTTCAGATACATTTTAACTAAAATTAGGGATTTTTAATTAATTTCGCTGCTCAATTAAAATTAAATGGCAGAGGAGACAAAAGACGAACCCATCATTGATGTTACGGAAGCATACAGCAAAACCGAACAATTTGTAGTTGATAACCAAAAAAGCCTGAGCATTATCGTTGCTGCTATTGTACTAATGGTCGGCGGCTTTCTGGCCTGGAAATACTGGTGGGTTGCCTCACAGGAAAAAGAAGCCCAAAAAGAGCTTTACCTTGCCGAGACCTATTTTGCAAAGGATTCACTTGCAAAAGCCATAGACGGAGACGGAATAGCAATGGGATTGGTAAAAGTAGCCGATGAATATGGGGTTACGCCTTCCGGGAACCTGGCCGAATTTTACCTGGGCGTTGCTTACATGAAAAAGGGGGAATTCGAAAAAGCGATAGATCACCTGAAAGACTTTAATTCCTCCGACCAAATGATAGGTCCTATTGCCCTTGGGGATATCGGCGATTGTTATGTAGAACTGGGAAAGGTTGACGAAGGCATTTCCTACTACCTGAAGGCGGTCAGTAAAAACAAAAATAAATTTACCAGCCCCCTGTTTCTTAAAAAAGCCGGAATCGCATACGAAAGCCAAAAAGACTATAAAAATGCTGTAAAGGTATACGAACGTATAAAAGCAGATTACGACAAATCGAGTGAAGGAAAAGAAATCGACAAGTACCTTGCAAGGGCAAAAGCGCTTGCTGGAGAGTAAGATTGCCAAATCCATGCATTTCGGAATTGTCGTTTCGGAGTGGAATGAGCAAATTACACAACGTCTCTATTTTTCCGCTTTAAAAACCCTTAAGCGAGCCGGAGCCAAAGAAAAAAACATTCAGGCCATTGCCGTTCCCGGAAGCTTTGAACTTATTCTTGGAGCCCAAAAATTAGCCTTGCGAAAAAAAACAGGCGCCGTCATTTGCCTGGGCTGCGTGATCAAAGGAGAAACACCTCACTTCGACTTTATTTCCCAGGCCGTAGCCAACGGAATTGCCGATCTGAACATCCTTCACAACAAGCCCATCATCTTCGGCGTACTTACCACCAATACCCTGCAGCAGGCCATTGAGCGCAGCGGAGGAAAGCACGGAAATAAGGGCGAAGAAGCCGCCATTACGGCGATAAAAATGCTTGCCATCGAAGAATAAATTGGGCCAAACCGATTCTTTTTTTACCTTTGCCTCCCTCTTTAGGAAAGGTGGGTGAGAGGCTGAAACCAACAGTTTGCTAAACTGTCATACGGGTTAAACCGTATCGGGGGTTCGAATCCCCCCCCTTCCGCGGATAAAAATGAATGCCCCCGAAGGGGCATTTTTTATTCCCGCTGCAACGATGTAAGCTTGCTTACAAAAGTGTAAGCGGGAATGAAAAATCATCGCGCAGCGATGCATTAATTTCATCTGAGGTACCCTCCCGGGATCAATGAGTTGCCGCAGGCAACGAATTAATCCCGGGTTCCCTCTTTCCAATCCCAAATTAATCTTATATTTGCCGTCCTTCAGCTTTCGGGGTGTAGCGTAGCCCGGTTATCGCGCCTGGTTTGGGACCAGGAGGTCGCAGGTTCGAATCCTGCCACCCCGACAAAACCTGCAAACCTATAAGTTTGCAGGTTTTTTTCACAACCTTAAAATTCAAAGTAAAACACAAGATCTCGTAGCTCAGCTGGATAGAGCAGCTGCCTTCTAAGCAGCAGGTCAGGCGTTCGAATCGCCTCGGGATCACATGATCATCCTTGCATCTCATTTAATCCTGACAATGTCAACCAGACTCCCCTTAATTATTTCATTGCTATTCATCTCGCTTTTTATGCAGGCCCAGCCTCCGTCTATTAAATCCTTCAGTCCTTCGAGTGGTCCACCCGGCACACTTGTTACAATTACGGGCTCCCATCTTGACAGCCTCACTGATTTTGCCATAAACAATGTTCGTCTTAACGTAATTTCAAGCACTGGAACTAAAATAGTGGGGAAAATTCTGAAAAATACAAGTACCGGAAGAATTGTGATTTCAACTAAAAAAGGTTCTGTGGCCAGCAGCAGTTATTTTACTGTTCCGGGAACGCCAATTCCTCCAAACGATTGCAGTGGAAGTCCTCCCCCGTCACAGAATAAACAGTAGGTTTATTCAACCGCAAAACAGCTTTTTTCTACCGCTCATAAATCCATTGTAAGTCCTTCTGATAGAATGTACGATTGCCGTTTTCATGATTAAACTGTTTAGGGTTATAAGTTTAAAATGGTTTAACATATAATTTCACCGGTAATTTAGTTTCGGTTATAATTAGACGCGAAACCAGGTCCCGCTTCTTTCCTGATTTCCTTAACAATTCCATTTGTATACTTGCGGCTGTACTTGAAACGGTCAGTTTTCTTATCATACGATATTAAGGCAATCGGAAAATCAAGGTAAAAGCTTTCGATACCTGGTTTTTCCTTTACAAGTTCAATTTGCAGATCATACAGATAAGCCAATTCATTATCACATTCCACCTGAGAGGGAATAGCGGTCGATATTCTGACTAATTTGCTGTAATAACCCTTTTTTGAAATTTCTATTGTATACAGATTGTCGCTCTTAAGCGATATATTTTGAATAGTAGCTTTATCATTGCTCACTTCTGAAACAATTTCATTATCCTGATATACCCTGATGCTGACTCCGGTTAATGTTATATTGTTTTCGGTAGGACGGACTTTTACTTCAAGGCATTTGCTTTCTTCAAATGCGATCCTTCGGGAAGTGTCCGAACTTGTTGTGTTTTTGTTTCCTGCGAAAGAGATCGCAGATGTTAACATTACGTACTGGATAAGGCTGAGAATTTTTGCTGAGGTTTTCATGGCTGTATAATTTAGTAGTTTAAATTTCTACTACAATGATACGGCGGTACTTTGCTTCAGATTTCACAAACTGGACGGCTACCTGACAGATGTAAGATTTTAGCCGTTTAGTTGGCTCTGACCATTTTATAATGCGGAATTCCATCCTCCAGATACTCCTCCCCTATTCTTTCAAATCCAAATGAGGCATAAAACCTTTCTAAATAAGCCTGCCCACTGATTTTTACAGGTGTATTTCTGAAAAGCTCGTTGATCTTTTCCAGACTTTTTGCCATCAGCAATCTCCCGATACCGGTTCTCCTTATTATTGGAGAACTGACCACCCTCCCAATGGAGCAAAAACCTTCGTAGCTGACCCCCTCAGGAATCAAACGCGAATAGGCTATAAGTTCATTTTTTTCGTTTTGGATCATCACATGCCAGCAATGTATGTCTTTCCCATCCGCGTCCTGGTACGGACAGTTTTGCTCAACGGTAAATACTTCAATCCGAAGTCGGATAATTTCGTATAAGTCCAGAGCAGTAAGCTCACTGAAATGCTTGCAAACTACTTGAAGGGATTCCTGCATCAGATTCTGCGATTTAAATGGATTCAGTTGAACTTCTCCTTTTGAAACAGAAAATCTACATGTTCAGAAAACCCATAAGGGAAATTATTGTAGTTTTCTTCTGTCGCTTCAATAATAATTACGTCTTGTTGCAAAATTTTTTCCTTAATGTTTAAATTTAAAACCGGTGTCTTCTGTCTTATATTATTGATGTATTCGTCTTTAAAATATCTCCAGAAAATATCCTGTTTGAAAACATTTTGGGGTATTCCTTTATAGCATAAATTACCCCAATAACTGTCTCCAATAACAAGTACCGATGGTTTATAGTTAGTAGGGTTTCTTTTGTACGAATAGTTGGGATATGCCAGGGGGGTATGCGCTAAAGGAAAATACAAATTCAGAAGATCCTCAACATCGTAATCGGGTTTCTGGATATCCGTACTTACTTTGATTGAAGAATAATCAAAATCCGGCATCTTTATAGCCCTGATTTTCTCAATATACTTAATTACCGTATCTGCTCCTATACTCATTCCGTAGTGCGTCCAATGAGTCCCCCAAACTGAAAACAAAGGGTATTTTGATTTGCTTTTAAGGATTTTAAAATACTTATTTAAATCGATAAAGTTAATTCCCTGCCGAATCAATTCTGAGCTGTAAAGAAGATAATTGTTGCTATCCTTTTTGTTTTCTAAATACTTATCCGGCAGGTATTCTGAATAAAAACTCGCCTTTCCCGGAGTAAACAGTATTATCAAATCAATGTTTTTCCTTTTCAATGAATCCTGTATTTTTTTCAGCAATCCGACATTTTTCTCAATCTGCCTTTTTCCCAAACAATTGCTTCCGATGTAATTATCAACATACGACCTGAGAAATAAAAAGTCCTTCTTCCCGATTATTATTCCTGAAGAAGAGGAAGGGAATCTTAATAAATCATAATTAATTTCATTGTAAGCCCTGATGTAAAAGGCTCTGTTGTGAAAAGTATGACTGAAATAATCACTGAAAGAATCCTGATAGGCCCTTGAAAAATAACCGGAAAACGAAAAAGACGGCATTTTAAAAATCAAAGCTTCTCCTGCCAGGGGTACCGTTTTTGAAAAAGTACTCCATTTGGCAGGAATCAGTGGCACCAACAAAATTGCCATAAGAAGGGCAAACAGTATTTTTTTGAAAGGCGTTTTCATCAAAATCTGAAATAAATGAAGGGATTGAAGGACGAAGATGCTATGGCTGAAAGAGAATATGAAAAAAGAAACAAAGCTGAAATACTCAAAACGATAAGCCGGATTGTATTCATTTTTAGGACATCAGGACAAATCCAATCATGTATTTTGACGCCAAAATCAGAGCTCTTCAGAAATGAAATGAGCACTGCAAGGGAAAGACAGAAATAGAACCGATTGTCCAAAAACAGGTGTCCCCTAAAATCGAAAGCGAACAATTGCCTTATAAACAGGAAAGCCGAGGATAGGTTTTCAGTCCTGAAAAAGACCCAGCCTATAACAATAACAACGAATGTAAAACAAATCGATAACCATTTCCCCGTTTTTTCAAGAAATTTAAGCAGGAACATACGTTCCATTACCAAAAAAAATCCGTGATACATTCCCCAAACGATAAAATTCCAGGAGGCCCCATGCCAAAATCCGGAGGCAATAAAAACGATCCATAAATTCATATACATCCTTGATTTGCTTTTAACTTTGTTTCCTCCGAGCGGGATGTACAAATAATTCTTCATCCATTTACCCAATGTAATATGCCACCTTCTCCAGAACTCGGTGACGCTTTGGGAAATGTAGGGATCCTTAAAGTTTTCAGGGAATTTAAATCCTATCATTTGTCCAATACCTATGGCCATATCTGAATACCCCGAAAAATCAAAATAGATTTGAAAAGTGTAAGACAGAATACCACTCCAGGCCAATGCAGAAGAAAGGTTGCCCGGAGGCATTGAAAAAACACTATCCGCCTGTATGGCCAAAACATTAGCGATTATCACTTTTTTGGCCAGCCCGGAACAAAATCTGACAAATCCGCTAAGCTTATATTCGATAAAGTCAAATTGGGTTCGGTCAGTGATCTGATCGGCGATTTCATGATAACGCACAATAGGTCCGGCAATTAACTTTGGGAACAGAATGATGTACAACTGATAATCCCAAAATTTATCAAGGGGTTTATGTATTCTTCTGTATACATCAACTACATAGGTTAGCGATTCAAACGTGTAAAAAGAAATTCCGATAGGCAATATCAGTTTGGTCCATACTATTTGCTTAATCCCTGCTGAATACAGCAGGGCATTAACATTTTCTACAAAAAAATTGCTATACTTGAAGTAAATAAGAAAACTGAGGTTAATGCTAACTGACAGGGACAGCAATAATTTGCGCTGAAGTTCTTTTGTTGAATCGTACATAAAGTGAACCAGGTGGAAATCAACAAAAGTTACCAACAGAATAACAAAAATAAACCGGGGGGCTCCCCAGCTATAGAAGAAAATGCTTCCGAGAAGTAGTATACTATTCTTAAATTTCTGAGGAACAATGTAGTACAACAGCAGAAAAAGTGGGAGAAATAGCAGAAGGAAGGTTACGCTGCTGAAAACCATTGGTGAATTTACCTAATTAACAGTAGCTTTGATAACAGGCCTGAATTAAAATTAATGAATGCTTAACTATATTCTAAAAAGGCTACTCTACTTTATCCCAACCCTTTTTGCCATTTCTCTGATTACCTTCATCATCAGCATCAATGCACCGGGAGATCCGGTGGAAGCGATTTTAAATTCGGGCGCAACGGAAGGCCAGCGGACAGACAAAATGGCTCAGGAGAATGCTTACAACCAGGTCAGACACAATCTGGGTCTAGACTTACCGCTTTTTTACTTCTCCTTTGGAAATTTAACCGACTGCGACAGCCTCTACAGAATAAGTAATCCGGCCCACCGTTCAAATCTTGAACGCATGGCCTATACTTATGGCAACTGGCCAAGGATTTCGGCCTGGTATTCCTCATTGAGAAAACTGGATTCCCGCCTGGATGATTTTTCATCCGGAGACAGTTCTGCAACCGTTGGTAAATCAGATGCAAAATACCTTATTAATGGGCTTTATGGCTTATATGACAGTTGCTCCATCAGGACTACAATTTTACAACTGAGCGATAGGATCAGCAAAAGCGAGGCCATGAAAAGTCTGCTGCCTGAGTTTTCAGAACTCAAAACCTCCTTTGCTTCGGTTTTGGGCGACCGGCAGATCTACAAGCGTTACATTCCAAGCTTCCATTGGTATGGACTGAAGAATCAGTATCATCGCTGGTTGTCGGGATTTGTTGTGGGAGATTTCGGAATATCCTACCAGGATAAACGACCTGTTTCTTCTATCATCCGCAGTGCTGTAGGATGGACCCTGAGCCTGAGCCTTGCTTCGATGATTATTTCTTATCTGATTGCAATCCCACTGGGCGTAATTTCTGCTGCCCGCAAAGGCAGCAGAAAAGACAAAACCATTACAAGCGGTTTATTTATGTTGTATTCCCTGCCCAATTTCTGGATCGCAACTTTGCTGGTCATTTTCCTGTGCGGAGGGGACTGGCTGGCCTGGTTTCCCTCTCCGGGAGCTGACTGGCCCTCTGCTTCACTGCCCTTTCAGGAATGGCTTCCACAAATGGTATGGAGGCTGGTACTTCCGCTCTTTTGCTGGACTTACGGATCATTGGCCTTCGTATCCCGCCAAATGAGAGGAGGATTGCTTAACGTGTTGGGTCAGGATTTTATACGTACAGCGAGGGCCAAAGGTCTTGAGGAACGCAAGGTGATCTGGCAACACGCTTTCCGCAATTCATTGCTTCCCATCATTACGCTATTTGCCTCGGTTTTTCCATTAGCAATCGCCGGTTCTTTTGTAATCGAATTTATTTTCTCCATTCCAGGCATGGGCAAAATCAGCCTTGAAGCCATTACGGCCCGGAATTATCCGGTACTCTTTACTGTAATGATGTTTACAGCCCTACTTACCCTGAGCGGTAATCTGGTTTCCGATATACTTTATGCATTTGCGGATCCCAGAATATCCTTTGACTCAAAATCATCCAATAAATCCAAATGAAGGGCTCGGTTTTAAAACAATTTCGTAAAAACAAACTCTCGGTTTTTTCTGCGCGTTTTATTGCCGGCATGCTGGTTCTGTCATTACTGGCCGATCTGCTGGCAAACGAAAAACCCATCATTTGTAAATTCAAGGACCGCATTTATTTCCCGGTGTTCAGGGCTTATCTGGTAAATACCGATTTACTAACCTGGCCAAAGGAATTTCAAAATGCAGATTGGAAATCCCTGGACTACAGCTGGTCAGTTTTTCCGCCCATCCCCTACCTTCCTCAGAATATTGACAAAAAAAACATGCATTCTGCAAGCCCATTCTCCGGACAGGCTGTAAAGTCTTTACGCTTCAGACATTGGCTGGGAACCGACGAATTGGGACACGACATATTAGCCGCCATGATACATGGAACCCGAATTGCGCTGACGGTAGGTTTAATTTCGATGGGAATTGCCGGAATCATAGGCATTTTAATGGGGGCCCTTGCCGGTTATTTCGGAGATGAGAAACTGCTGCTGAGCAGAGGGCAACTCTGGAGCTATTTATTCTTTACCCCGCTTTCTTTTTTTTACGGATTCGGATGCCGGTTGTACATACTCCAGGATGCTATTTCAAAATCTTTTTTCGCATTTCTTGTACAACTTTGCCTGAGTCTGATCGTTACAGCTTTGCTGCTTTTTATCGGAAACCGGATTGGAAAAATTCTCGGAAAAATTTCTTTTTTGAAAAAGCAGGTTCCCGTTCCGGTGGATCTGATGATTTCAAGATTCATTGAAATAATGACCTCCATTCCCACGCTTTTTCTTATCATATCGATTGTAGCTATCGCCAAACCATCTCTGTTTCTGGTAATGGCCATCATAGGACTTACCACCTGGACCGGAATCGCCCGCTTCATACGGGCAGAATTGTTAAAAATACGCAGTCTTGATTTTATTGAAGCAGCGCACGCACTTGGCTATTCAGAGCGAAGGATCATTCTTAAACACGCTGTTCCGAACGCCCTTTCACCCGTTTTTATCGCACTGGCCTTTGGCATTGCGAGCGCCATTCTGATCGAATCGACCCTTTCCTTTTTAGGTATTGGTGTACCACCCGAAACATTAACCTGGGGGTCCCTGCTTTCGGAGGCACGTCAGTCCCCATCTGCCTGGTGGATGGCCTTGTTTCCGGGGTT
>Ga0206879_1063_pt2 | contig 12993 bp, 11 predicted proteins | sample Alteio_BWOrgCont_5_FD_152897 | JGI IMG/M metagenome (GOLD analysis project Ga0206879, IMG submission 152897) | Enriched cells from forest soil in Barre Woods Harvard Forest LTER site, Petersham, Massachusetts, United States -... | ecosystem: Environmental > Terrestrial > Soil > Temperate forest > O... | reverse complement strand
TGGGCAGTCCCCACATCCATCGCGTTCGCTGCTTCATTGGGCGTCGCGCCTTCTGGCGCGAGCCTCATTCGATGGATGGCTATCAATCTAATAATTTTCGGTGACGTGACGATTTTTTCAATCGCATCAAGGGAAACGCGAAGCAAGGCTCTTCCACGGCGCGAGCCACTCCGGCGAACAGCCTCATTATTTACAGCAGAAGCGGAGAGAAGCCTCGGCCTGGCAATGATCGATTGGCTGGCAATCTCGCTGCCCATGCTATTTCCTATCGTGACGGCCGTGCTCTTTATCTCCAATTGGACGCAAATCCTGATAGATAAAAGACGGGACCTAGTTCTAATTGGAATCGTAGCTCCATTGAGCATTGTTTCAGCTTTCAGCTACTTCGCGCTTCGTTTTCGTGCCCGGAGCAGCGACTGGAACCCTGCCCCCCGGGCCAGCCGTAAATATCGCACGATGCTTGGCCTTGCGGCGACATTGGGGGCGACCTTTTTGAGCTTCGTGCTTTGCTCGCTTTGTGTCGTTGATGCCGTACCTCTCAAGGAAGCAATCCGGTGGCGTTTGGTAGAGATCATTCTTGCAACCGTTTTTCTGGGCTTTCCCGTCCTGTTCTTAGGTTTTTTCGGAATGCTTTGGTGGTTAAAAAGGAACGTTTCAGCCGAAAGCAGCGACCCAATGCCCGACGAATGCTGGAAGTGGGGCTATTTTTACTTCAATTCGGACGACCCAGCGCTCATTGTGCCCTCGCGCTCAGGAATAAGATTCTCTTACAACTGCGCACGGCGCCCGGTTTGGTGGTTTGTCGGCGCACCGATGATCATGTCACTGATCGTCCTTCTCCTCCTTCAATTCTCACACTTCTCATTTGTACCTCCCAGAACGGAGAGTGGAACAAGGCGACCGGCATCGAATACGACACAGCCAGGACGGCCTTCAGAACAACGGGGAAGAATAACTTCGTTGGCAGCCTCATCAATAAAGACCAGGGCGGCTAATCCCGCAGACGGTCTTACCTACGTTTGGATTCCACCTGGCACGTTCCAGATGGGTTGCGCGCCAGGGGATGATTCCGAATGCGACACGACAAGATATCCACACCTCGGCGAAAAACCACGGCACACCGTCACGGTCAGTAAGGGTTTCTGGATTGGACAGACTCCAGTGACGCAGGCGGCATATACGAAGGTGGTGGGCACGAATCCCAGTAATTTCAAAGGTGATGAGCTACCTGTAGAAAGCGTTTCGTGGGGCGACGCAAACACTTATTGCGAGCGTGTAAGAATGAGATTGCCAACTGAAGCTGAGTACGAATACGCAGCCCGCGGCGGCAGTCCAGATGCTCGCTACGGACCGCCTGACCAGATCGCTTGGTACTCTGCAAACAGCGGCGATACAACCCATGAAGTGGCTCAGAAGCAGGCGAATGCTTATGGATTGTATGACATGCTCGGAAACGTCTGGGAGTGGACGGCGGATTGGTACGATGCCTACGGTGGTGCAAGTGTCGTGGACCCCAAGGGTCCGCCAACTGGAACTCCAGTGTGCGTTTTGAAAATCCTTTTTTGCCACGAGGATTGGCGAGTGCTACGCGGTGGTTCTTGGGCTATAGGTGCCTTCTTCACGCGCGTCTCTGTTCGGGGAGGAGGATTACCTGACAAGCGCGACGAGACTCATGGCTTTAGGTGTGCTGGAGATCAACGTGAATGAACTCGGCTTCGATATAAAGTGCGAAAAGTAGGCTAATGTCGGCAAACTGACTCCATCTGAGGTCGCAAAAGCGACTGGCCGAGAAACTGACTTATTTGGCTAAGGGCGTAAACTTCAAGAGTGCTTCTGGCGCACCACACCGAGGATCGAACAGCGCCACGCAGCCACTAGTTACGCATCCCGCGCACTGGATCAAGCGTTTAGGACTTTGCCCGCTGTTTACATCGGCTAACACCCACAGGTAGGATTATCGCCAGTTTGGCGAAGCTTTGTAGGAGCCTTCCTATGCCAATGCTATCCATACGCATGCGGGTTTGGTTGAGACGAAGCGCTTACTCGATAGCGGCACTGATTATGACCGTACCGGCCAGCGGTGCCGTGTACCAGCAAATTCTGCTCGCCAGTGAGCGGCGAGCCAATCCGATGCCGGGCCAACTCATCGACGTGGGCGGCTACAGAATGCATATCTACTGCGCGGGGCAGGGGTCTCCGGCAGTAATTCTTGAATCGGGACTCGGTGACTCGTACATGTCTTGGCGGAATGTCCAGCCGCAGATCGCAACGTCTGCCCTCGTGTGTTCGTATGATCGTGCTGGCATCGGTTACAGCCAGCCGAGTCCCCGTCCGCGCACCAGCCGCATATTCGCCGAAGAGCTTCACCAATTGCTCCATGCAGCAGGGGTTCCTCCACCATACATCCTCGTCGCCCACTCGTTCGGCGGATTCAACGTACGAGTTTTTTCTTCTCTGTACCGTTCCGAGATGGCAGGCATGGTGCTCCTAGACAGCTCTCATCCCGAACAGCCCGAACGCATGCCAGCGAACGATCTGTCGGGCGCGATTCGTGAAGCCAGATTCCGTCAGTACGTTGAGCCAATAGGGATTTCGAGATTCGTCGGATATTGCCCTGATGACGTCGGCGTCCGTGCAGCGGAATGTACTTTCAACAACGCACGTGAAGATAACGCTGAGCTTGAGAATGTTCTAACAAGCGCTCAAGAAGTTGTGGCGGCAGGCAACCTCGGTGATCTACCGCTGGCTGTTATCTCTCGGGATACAGATCAACGCGACCCCGACTTTCCTGCCGATCTTGATAAAGCAAGAAATAAGGTGTGGTCGGCGATGCAGGAAGAACTCAGCCACCTCTCGACACAGGGAACGCTGGTAATGGCGAAAGGGAGTGGGCATGCCATTCAACATGACCGCCCCGATATCGTGATCGAAGCCGTTCACAATATGGTTGATCAGGCTCGAAAGAACTTAGCCATACCGACTCCGACGCCCGCCGTGCGATAAGCGTCACGACTCTGATAAGTCCTGACTATGGAAACTCCAACTCATCGCAGAACGTGGAATACGCTATTGGCTTTCGCGATCGTCTATTTTGTGTGGGGATCAACATATCTCGCAATTCGTATTGGCGTCGCAGAAGTCCCACCAGTCCTTTTAGCGGCGATGCGTTTCCTGGTCGCGGGATTTGTTCTCTATGCTTGGATGATCGCGCGGGGCGAGCGTTCGCCGAGCGGACGCGAGTGGACGTCAGCATTTTTACTTGCGGTCATGTTCTTCGTCCTCGGCTACGGGCTGGTGTTCTGGGCTGAACAGCGTGTGCCTTCAGGAACTACTGCGGTCACGGTCGCTATGGTCCCTGCGTTTATGGCGATCTTGGAAATCATTTTCCTGCGAACGCAGAGGCTCACCGTTCGCTTGGCATTGGCACTCTTGATCGGGATTGGCGGAGTAGTAGTGCTGACGAGTTCCTCGTTGAATCTCGGCGGGGCGCCGATCGACAGGGTGGACGCAGTGGCGCTGGTCGTTGCATCGATGAGCTGGTCGGCGGCTTCAATACTTACGCGCAAATTGCCGCTTCCGCCGTCCAAAGTCATGAGTTCGGGGGCTCAGATGCTCGCCGGAGGAATATTGCTGGCTCTGACGGCCGTCGCACTCGGCGAACTTCGTGACTTTCATCCAAGGGCGGTCTCTCGCGGGGCGTGGCTTTCGCTCGCTTACTTGATTGTGGCGGGCTCGATAGTCGCATTTACTGCCTACGTGTGGCTAATTCATCATGAATCACCAACTAAAGTGGGCACGTATGCGTATGTCAATCCGGTTGTGGCCGTGCTGGTTGGATATTTCCTGGGCGGAGAAGGGCTTGACCTGCGAATGATTCTGGGAACTCTTCTCGTTTTAATGAGCGTGGTGATGATAACGACGACGCGGCGAATGGAGAAGCCGATGGAAAGTGTCGCAGTGGAAGACACCGCGTAATTCTGGCAATCGTTTGTGCTCAAAACCTGCGGAATGCGCAGCATGTCGTCTGCGTGCTGGAAGCCGCATTTCAAATAGAAGTCGCCCTTCAAAGGTCGGCCGCCCCGGACTTAATGAATGATGCTATGGCACCGCATGATTCGCGTGGTCATTCGAGGCCGGTGCTGAGAAAGCTGCGCGAGCGTGAACGAATACGGCCTCTTGTGCGGGCTTATTTGGTGGTAATCAGCGGCATGATGCACTTTCGTAATGCATCGGTGAACTCGCTTGGGTTCGTGAAGCAGGCGAAATGGCCGCCATCGATCGGAATGAATGCTTTAGTAGGTGCCTGCACTTGCTCAAGGTAGTCCTCGGCAGCCCCGAATGACACCATATGGTCGTCTCGCCCCTCGATGACGAAGAAGGGGATCGGGATCTTCGGAAATTGTTTCCGGGCATCGAAAGTCGTAATTGTCGGCCAGAGCTTGCCGTCCGTGAAATCTCCGCCAGCAAGCCAATCGGCAACGTCGCCTTTGGTGGGAAATGGCGGAGAGCCGATAAAGTCGCGCTCGATGGTGAGATATTGAACGTCGGTCGGCGACAAGCGCCATTTATTTGAAGCCGTAACCCGCTTCATATCGCTGACGGGCAACGCCGCCGTCGCATCCAACGCCTGAATCGACACCGTATCGTGGTCGGCAGCGGCTTGTTCGCGAGCCCAGCGTTCGCGATCCTCGATCGTAAGTGTCCAGGTGACAGGCTGCCCTGTACCAATGAATGCGTAGAAGAGATTGGGACGCCGCGCAACGGCGTAGAGTCCGAGGAGCGCCCCCCATGAGTGTCCTACAAGAACGAGCTTCTTCTTTCTCAATCTCCTCAGCGCATACTCGCCGACCTCAATTGCGTCTTCTGCCATTCGCTCGACCGTCATACCCGGAGTCGCCGGCCCGTTTTTACCGTAGGTTTTGCCGGAGCCTCGCTGATCCCAGTTCACCATTGTGAAATCGTGCTCCCAGGGAACGAACTCCCGAAGGAATGGTGATTCAGCCTCGGCTGGACCGCCATGCAGGAAAAGGATGACGGGATTTGCGTCTTCTTGGCCTTGAATAGCAACCCACTGATCAATGCCCCCGATCGGAACGAAGCCCGATTCGTCGATCGGCTGGCCGATTGCCGCGGTTCGGGCAGGAAGAAGCGCCGCAGCCGCGCCAACGGCCGCGCTGAGAAGCATGGTACGACGCGAGATCTTAGCCGTCATAGCAGTCTTATGTTAATGAACTACGGAAGCGCCGCCAAGAACTGACGCATCTCGCGTAGCACGTCCGCCTCGTTGCTGAAGAACACATAGTGATCCGCATTGTGCAACTCTATGATTCGAGCTTTGGGGGCTTCGTCTTTCAACGTCTGTTCCAACAGCTTCGTGCAAGCTCTATCCGTGGCGTATATCTTGGCAAGCGCCACACGCTCTTCGTCATTCATTGGTTGAAATCGATAGTACTCCGACCATCCAGTCGATTGATTGGGCTGGGTCGGGATAAAGGCGAGAATGGGCACTTTGATTTTGGAATAGTCTCTCTTCTTCGAGCCTTCGGCGATGGCTTTCCTGACAGATGCCAGAGCCCGGACAGAACCCACTGATCCGTCCGGCTTTTGATCGAACTCACTGCGTATCTCCGACTCTGGGAACGCAAAGTTAACGATGCGCCTCCTCCAATAGTCGTTAAAAGCATTGAAAGATTTCTTGTCCGCATCGGTCGGCGGCGCGGGATTTGTAACGGCGGTGGGCAGCAGCTTAAAAAGTGCGTGGTACTCAGGGTTATTCCAGCAAGTGTCGGTCGGGTCGTCGTTCGCATCAAGATAGATCAGCCCTGACAATCGGGCGGAGTGCTGGTCGGCCAGCGTAGTCAATTCCGACCCGGCCATTGAATGCCCCACCAAAATGGGCTTGCTAATTTTCAGTGAGTCCAGGACGGTAAGAACATCATCTGCCAGTCGTTGATCGTCGTAGCCCTTGTCCGGCTTACTTGAATCCCCAAAGCCCCGTCTCGTGACTCCGTAAACGTGGTGCTCGGAAGTGAGTTTTGAGGCAAAATTGTCGAAAACGTGAGCACTGTTACCGGAGCCTGCCAGAAGGACAAGGGGGCGGCCGACGCCGCCCCAATCTAGAACTTCCAACTTCACGTTCTCGTCCACAGTTACAAACTGAACCGTGTGCGGGGAGGGATCGTGCCATGCTGGGGAGCTTTGTGCCGACAGGGCGTCGGCCATCGAACAGAACATCAGGACGAGTACAACCGAGCGCAGCTTCATGGCGAAACACCTCCGTCGCGCGATACCTCAGATCCCGTGGACATGGCCGCCTGGTCATGACAACCTTTTCGACGGCGGTACGCAACCAACCGTTACGTGCTCGGCTCAGTAGCACTACATTACAGTAGTGGAGTAAAGTGCTGGCATCATGCGGTACGCACGCTTTGTGCTTCTGTGGCTCCTGGTTCCATTAGCTGCATTTGGATCTCAAGTAGTCTCATTCCCTAGTGGAAAGCTCACCCTTCACGGGTACCTCTATGTACCGGACGGAAAGGGACGATTTCCGGCCGTTCTCTACAACCACGGCAGCGCCGCTGGAATGCTCAGCAATGAGGCATTCGAAGCATTGGGTCCGGTGTTTGCGAGCCGAGGATGGGTCTTCTTCGCGCCTTACCGCCGCGGGCAGGGTTTAAGTGCCTCAGCCGGACCATACATCGGCGATGAAATCGCTGCTGCGAACAAAAGTGGAGGTATGCCTGCGGCAGTAGAGACCATGATTCGCCTGCTCCAAACCGATCACCTGAATGATCAATCGGCGGGATTGGCCTGGCTACGAAAACAGCCATTTGTTCAGCGCGATCGCATTGCTGTCGCTGGCAATTCATTCGGCGGAATTGAGGCTGTTTTTGGGGCGGAGCGAGAGGGCTACTGCGCCGCAATAGACTCCGCGGGCGGAGCCGAAAGTTGGAAACTGGCGCAGCCACGGTTGCAAGCAGTCATGACACTCGCGGTGCGCAACGCACGGACGCCAATCTTCTTTTTCCAAGCCGAAAACGACTACGATCTATCGCCCACTCACGTTCTCTCCGAAGCCATGAAGAATGCCGGTAAAGAATTCGAAATGAAAATATATCCGCCGTACGGCAAGTCAGTGGCTGAAGGCCACACGTTCGCTTACTTTGGAAGCTCGGTGTGGGCGCCGGATGTCTTCCGCTTTTTAGAAAAACATTGCAGTGAGCCAGGCCACGGCCTCGATCGCTGATTCAAGCACGCGGGAGGTTGGAATGAGGAAGGCTCTAACGATTGCCTTTGTCATGCTGCTCTCGGCTGCGCCGTCACGACTCTTTGCTAAGGGTCAGACGACTAAAATTGTGATCGAAGGGCCGGATCTTTCCAAGCCCATTGTAGTGACGGACCGTAAGATTCTTACGAATTTCGACGTTTGGACGGGGCCACGAACCTCTACCAATGAGCCCGATGGGTTTATTATCCGTTGGTCTCAAGGCGCAACGGCAGAGCCGCCAAAGGGACTCCCGCGGTATCAAGTTTCCTTCTACACAGATGATCGGAAAGGCCCTTCCCATGTGGTCTACTACTCTTATGACCCTTCGACGAAATCGGGGTACGTGTATTTGCCTGGACGGGCGGACAAATGGTACTGGGTGAACATGGGTTCGATTGCGCGTGGAATCGAGGGTAATTGGTTCTATGCGCGGGCGTCTTGGGATAGCGCGGCGGAGCCATTGATCCTGAGAGGGGAGAACCAGTAATCAACTGGCTTTTCCGCCGATTCCCAGTTGACGAAAATCCCGTTTATCAGGCCCTGACAACAGTTCACGGCAATTACGGCAATCGCTCGATGAAGGCCCGCATCTCGCGGAGCACGTCAACCTCCAGTTCGCGCTGGAATCGCATCACTTACCCGCGGTCTGTAGTGGGATGAAATGTTCTGTCACCGCTTTGTGTAAGAGGTCCGGGGGCAAGAGTCCCTGCGCCAGAATAAAATCGTGGAATTTCTTTTGGTCGAATTTGACTCCCAGAACGTGCTGTGTCTGCTTTCGGAGGGCTATCAATTTCGTATAGCCATAAAAATAGCTGATGGCCTGGCCTGGGTCGCGATAAGTGAAGCGTTCGATTTCCTCTTCGGTGAACGCTGGAGACAAGACAACGTCATTTTCCAATACATGCCGTGCATCTTCGGGTGTGATTTTGCCGCTTTGTAGTTCTGGGTCCAAGAAAGCACGTGCGGCACGAAACAATCGATATTCGAGCGAGACTAACTGCCCGTCGAGAGGCATGTACGGCTCGATCAGATATTCGGCGTACAATCCCCACCCCTCTACGTTCGTACTGTTGAATGCGTACAGCGCCCGCGCTCGTGAAACCCCGTGTTCAAGCATCGAATCAAACTGGACTTCGTGGCCCGGGCGTGCTTCGTGCGCGGTCATAGTCCAGGCGGCGGCATCGTAAGCAAAATCGTCATAGTGCAGCGCATCGCTTTGGCCGGGAGCTGCCGGTATACTGAGGGGCAAAACGAATTCACCTTCTTGGCCAGTATTGTTGAGGAACGGTGGCGCCACCATGTGCGGAGCGGGTTGTTGCGCAGTCTCTGCGGCTGTGGCAATGCGGATGCGTGCCGGTCTGACGGGGAGCGTCACGATTTGGTGATCAACAATGATCTTCTCAATTTGTCGAAGTCGATTCTCGTAAAAGGGCAGAATGTCCTCACCAAACAATTGCTTCTTCTTGAGTTCGCGGATCACGTCTCGATAATCGCTGGACGGAAGGTTCTGCTGCCGTGCGATTTGGGCAGCGATCGGTTTCATTTCGGTCTGAATCTCCGTGAAACCCTCATGTGCCATTGAGGCAACCTGGTCAGGGCGGAGATCGACGCCCACCCGGGACAAACTCAACTTGTACTCTTCTGGTGGCTGGCGAAAATCGGTTCGGGCCTTGGGCACGACAGTCGCGCGAATCCAGGCGTCATAGTCAGCGAGTTGCTTCTTTAAGGTTTGGAATGAGTCCTGCCATCCGGTCAGTTGGTATTTGGTGAAGAGCGCCGCGATTCCATCCAAATAGTTGGAGTCGCGTCCCAGTTCCGTCTCAATGTTGGTTCGCAGCGGGAAAATCACCCCTGGTTTGGCCATCTGTTCGATTACGCGCTGTTTGAGAATATCCGTAATTGGCTTATCTGTTGGTTCCAGGCCCGCATAGGCTCGGAGGCGTGTGACAGCAGCCGGTCGTCTGGATGCCGGAGTCTGATCGTCAAGCAAGATGCGCAACCCACCGAAGACCATATTGCTTGCATCGACAAACGGCACTTCGTGGGAACGCTCGAAGTCCTGTTCCTTGATCTCAAGCCCGATGAACCGAATTAATATGTTGAGATCCTGTTTGACCTCTTCCTGTTGCTTTTGTGTCTCTGCGATCTGAAATTTATTTAGAACCTCCTCAAGCTCTTGCCGCAATTGATTCTCATCTCCCAAGGTAGGCTGAGACGCCTTGGTGTCGTACTCCACTAGCCCCTCGGCTGAACCAAATTCGGGAGAATGTTTCATGTCAACGGCGAGCAACATGTCGGTGTATTTGTTGCTGACATCGATCCAATTCGACGTCGCAGGGTTTTGCGCCGATAGTTGAGCGAAGGCAGGCAGTGAGAGGAGGAGCAGAGCGAAAAGGGCGGGCCGAAGATGACGCATGAGGGCCTCCACCTCGGACGTACGCACGAAGATTACGCCTCAGGGGGTCTTCTTGTAAACGATGGTTGGTGCGAGACGGCCTCAAGCGAGAAAGCCACCTACCGATATTCCCGTTTGTCAGGAGTTATCTTCAGCGGTTATCGTACGAATCTGCGCTAATGGCCGGAGCTACGTATGCGTGCATCAGTGTTGATCATTCCGGGGATTGGGAATTCGGGGCCACTTCACTGGCAGACACTATGGGAATTGTCAGACAACTCGATCTCCCGCTTAAGTGTGGGGGATTGGGATCATCCCGTTTGCAGTTCTTGGGTCGCCGCAATCGACGCTGAGGTAATTTCTGCAAAGCAACCGCTGGTCGTAGCAGCGCACAGTCTGGGATGTTTGGCTTTCGTGCATTGGGCTGCGCAATGCCAGCGAAAGATACGTGGTGCTCTTTTAGTGGCTGCACCAGATCCGAGCGGACCCAACTTTCCATCCGAAGCCGTGGGCTTCTCCAAGCCCGCTCGCTTAAGACTTCCGTGTAAAAGCATCGTGGTGTCAAGCCAAGACGATCCTTATGCGAGCCCAGATTATGCGAAATCTTGTGCCGATGCTTGGGGCAGCGCGTTTGTAGATGTTGGAAGAGCCGGTCACATAAATGCTGCAAGTAACCTCGCCCACTGGCCTATGGGCCTGAAGTTACTGGAGGGATTGCGTGTCTGTTAACCCTGTTCGCGATAACACGAAGTCTTATTCTCGGGAAGCGGAGACAAAATGATGGAGCTAAGCGCAAAACTGCTGCGAGTTATCGACGAAGCAGAGCCAAAATTACGCGCTATTACCGAATCGAAGAGCACTGAGCGTGTTCTGTCGGGAGGCTGGTCCTACAAACAAGTGGTGGGTCATCTAATCGACTCGGCTTCAAATAATCACCAACGATTTGTGCGTGCGGCGCTTCAACCATCTCTGGATTTTCCGGGATACGATCAGGAAGGATGGGTGCGAGCGCAAGTGATTCAGGGGGTTAGCTGGCCAAGGCTGATCGATTTGTGGGCTGCTTACAATCGCCATCTCAGTCATATACTCGCTAACCTGCCTGCTTCTAAGCTAAAAACTATCTGCCGCATAGGTGCTGGAGAGGCGGTCACGCTCGACTTTCTGGCGACCGATTATGTTACGCATCTGGTCCATCACCTGAGTCAGATAGGTGCCGCGTAGGTTCCGGCGGCGGGTCAAGTCTTGAAAAGTCGGGTGGTCTCAAGGGGTCGACGCAACACTGGCCTGCAGTTTATCCGCCGGAGTTCGAAATCCCAAGGTTTGTCGTGGGCGGGTATTGAGTCGCAGAGCGATCTCGTCCAGCTCCGATTGAGAAAACCTGGACAGGTCGGCGTTCTTTGGCAGGTATTGCCGCAGCAGGCCGTTTGTGTTTTCGTTTGAGCCACGCTGCCAGGGACTCTGCGGATCGCAGAAGTAAACCTGCATATCCGTCGCCATCGTGAAGGTTTTGTGTTGGGCCATCTCCAGTCCGCGGTCCCAGGTCAGCGAGCGACGCAACTCCGCCGGGAGTTGGCCCACGTGCTGGCTCAGAACGGCCACCACCGCAGACGAGTCCTTGCCCGGTGTCTTCACCAACATGCAGAAGCGCGAACGACGCTCCACCAGCGTGACCACGTGACTGTTGCCGGCCCCGCGCAACAGATCGCCTTCCCAGTGACCGGGAACGGCGCGATCTTCGGCTTCGGCTGGCCGTTCGCGAATGGAGATCGCATCGACAATCTGGCCGCGCGAGTGCCCGTGAACACTGGAATGGCGCGAGCGGCGGATCCGCCGCTGGGATCGCAGATGCCGCACCAGTTCCTGTTTCAGCGCTCCCCGCGCTTGTATGAACAGACTTCGATAGATGGTTTCGTGAGACACGCGCAGGCTCTCGTCGTTCGGGTACTCCATCTTCAGCCACCCGGAAACCTGTTGCGGCGACCAATCCTGCATCAGTTTACTGGCAACCATCTGTTGCAGCTCGCTGTGCGTGGCCAGCCGACACGGCTTGGGCCGCACCGCTGACTCACAGGCCCGCTGATCGGCTGCGTTGGCACGATACTGCGTGCGCCCACCATGGCGGGTGATCTCCCGGCTTACCGTGGAGCAAGCGCGACGCAGACGTTGGGCCATGGCCCGCATCGAGAAGCCACTCGCGATTCCGCGGGAGATCTCTTCGCGCTCGGCCAGGGTGAGTACCCTCGGCGAGCGGCGACGGACCGGCGGAGCGATCCCCCCGTGACGCGCCAACAGGAAATGGATGACGTGTTGGTCTTTGCCGAGCGCGCGACCAATCGCATTTAACGACTGTCCCGCCTTCCATCGGCTCCACATATCGGCCCGCTGGGCCGAAGAGAGCTTCCATCGTCTCGCGTGCATCATGAACACCACCTTTAGAGGAGAGACTTATATCAGGTGATGTTGCATCGACCAGTTGAACCGGCACGGCTTATCGCCAAGTGGGGTACTAAAAACTCCAGTTGACCGAAACCCCGTTTATCAGGCTCTATCAAGAAGTAGCTCACTGCAAATTTGTTTGGACATCGGACCGAAAAACTGCTCGGATACTTTATTGCCACCCGGTCGCGACGAAGCAACATTTTGCAGGGTTTCAAAGAAGCCGAGACCGATCAGGTTTCTGGTGTCCTGGTCCGATCCCGTTAAAAATTGCTCTAGAACCTGAAAGGCTCGCCGCGTTTCATCAAGGTTTCCTTTTTCATACAAATCTTCGACGACAAAGTGAACAAACTCCGCCAAGTCCATGTATGATCCTTGAGCTTTCCCGCCCCAAGGTTCAACATACTTTCCCCAATGTTTAGCGAAGTCCGGGAAAGCCTCAAGCAGAGAGGCGACGACGCCGGTATCCGGTTTATGTCCGGCATCGCGTCCGCACCTAATAAGACGTGCATTTTACGCTTTTCGCAGCCCGAGAGGACGTCAGCCCATTTTCCGGAAAGCCCGGTGATCTCAAGGGGTCGACGCAACACTGGCCTGCAGTTTATCCGCCGGAGTTCGAAATCCCAAGGTTTGTCGTGGGCGGGTATTGAGTCGCAGAGCGATCTCGTCCAGCTCCGATTGAGAAAACCTGGACAGGTCGGCGTTCTTTGGCAGGTATTGCCGCAGCAGGCCGTTTGTGTTTTCGTTTGAGCCACGCTGCCAGGGACTCTGCGGATCGCAGAAGTAAACCTGCATATCCGTCGCCATCGTGAAGGTTTTGTGTTGGGCCATCTCCAGTCCGCGGTCCCAGGTCAGCGAGCGACGCAACTCCGCCGGGAGTTGGCCCACGTGCTGG
>Ga0206879_1182_pt1 | contig 12995 bp, 10 predicted proteins | sample Alteio_BWOrgCont_5_FD_152897 | JGI IMG/M metagenome (GOLD analysis project Ga0206879, IMG submission 152897) | Enriched cells from forest soil in Barre Woods Harvard Forest LTER site, Petersham, Massachusetts, United States -... | ecosystem: Environmental > Terrestrial > Soil > Temperate forest > O... | reverse complement strand
TGTTAATGCCGAAGTTGTTTATAATGATACTCTTTATGCGGGTGGTATATTTACCCTTGCAGGAGGTGTATCCGTTAATAATATCGCCAAATGGGATGGCACCGCATGGCATGATGTGGACGGAGGAGTGACTGGTCCTGTTACTGCATTGGCGGTTTACAATGGTAACCTATATGTAGGCGGACTATTTGGCTTTGCAGGAGCAATTTCTGCTAATAATGTTGCAGAATGGAACGGAACTGCATGGGCAGCCGTAGGTCATCTTAACAATGAGCCTAGCACATTTACTTTATATAATGGCAACCTTATCGCCGGAGGATTTTTTAATTACGATTTTTCTACATCACAGCATCTCTATTATATAGCTCAATGGAATGGATCTAGCTGGTCTGCTATAGGTGGAAATATATTAAATAGTTCGGTTACTGCATTAACTGTTTGGAATAATAACCTGGTAGTATGCGGAGCATTTACTAGTCCGGCAACTTACATAGCCCAATGGGATGGTTCAAGTTGGTCGGGTGTGGGTTATTTGAATAAGGCAATAAATGCCTTAACTGTTTTCAATGGAACCCTAATTGCGGGAGGGCCGTTTACCCAGGACAATTTAGGTCATACAATTGACTACCTTGCCCAATGGGACGGGTCAACCTGGTCTAGCATAGGCGGAGGCACAAATGGCCAGGTTTATAGCTTAGGTATTTATGATACAAGGCTTATTATAGGTGGAAACTTCAGCACCGCAGGCAGCAACAATTTGCCTTATTTAGCCACATGGAATGGCAATAATTGGATTGATTTCGGTGCACAAATGAATGGCACTGTGTATGCATTAGATACCTACCAGGGTAGTCTTTTTGCCGGTGGCTCCTTTACTAGCACAGGTGGAAACTCCACTCCATATATTGCGCAATACCATACTCATCCATTAGCTGTGAACAATCTGATCAAAAATAGCGATGCAAGTAGCATTTATCCTAATCCTTGCAATGGAATATTTACTATTCAAATTAAAAATTACGAATTAGGAGTTAAAAATACGATTGAATTATATAACCTAATGGGAGAGAAAGTTTATATAAGCAATATAACTTCAGCCCATACTCAAATTGATTTAAGTAATGTTGCAAAAGGAATTTACTCTTACAGAATTATCAATAATACAACCGGAGAAGCAATCACTTCAGGTAAAGTAATTACACAGTAAGAGTTTAATTTCTTATAAAAAATTTCAGGATATTCCTTAAAACTCTTGCAGTCTTTTGGCTATGTTCCACCTGAAGGAAACAGAGAAGATATTATCGTTGCTATTATACACAGCCAACTTACTCTTCTCGTAGCGTTTTATCGCAGTAAGGTCGATAAACATATTATGGGTTATCTGGTAAGAAGCAGTAAAACTTAAATACTCGATAGTTGTTCTTTCTCCCTGGCCAATAAAATTGCCATAGTCCCTCATTCTTGTATTATAGTCAAGCATCACATTGCTTCCCCAGTTTTGGCCGGGCGCACTTCCGTAATCCTTACCTATAGAATCAAGCCCAATTAAGGTATAGATCAATTTACCTGTCAGGTTTAATCTATAGGTCGGTTGATACTTCAGTATAGCAATGGCTTCATAAAAATTAGCTCCGTTAGGATCGGCTAAAGCCTGATCAGAATTTGTATAATCTGCGTAGTAGGAATAATTTACTTTACTTGAATAAGAAAAGTGAGTATAGGTATAAGGGGGGACTATATTGGCTTCTAACTGTCCATCCAAATTATGAATACCCAAAACATCAATGTATTTTAATCCTAATTGACCCGCTTGTTTATTAGCCCACCATCCTGTTCCAGCAGTGATCTGGCTAAGGTTAAATTCGTCCAGAAATATAGTACCGTATAATGAAATATGATGTAAAAAGTTCCATTTAAAATTCAAACCTATGTGGTCTTTGTCCGGCGCTCCCAGTCCATTTTCCACGGCATTGTAAAAAATAATTGGGTTGAGGTAGTAAAGATCATATCCTCTGTTATGCAAGGAGTCGGTATTGCCAAATGTGATATTTTCGAACAAGCCAATATCAAAATTTTTAGTGGCATGAAATGTAAGGTAATGTAATGCCATATATTTGCGAGGATAGTTAATATCCCCGGTATAATGACCTAAGTTATCCGCTACCATTTCAGCATAGATATTCACATATTCGAATTTCCACACCTTGGTATCTATCTTCCAGAAAAGGTAATTGCTTGAGTAGTCAGATAACATAAGGGAGCGATACCCATCTCCAATTATATTTTTATCCTGCCCGAATTGTGTACTTATATGCTTGGTTAAATTGAAATCAATGTACCCATTAGCAGTATAAAAATCATATCCGTTACTTTTGAATGTTTTCCAATATCCTTCGCCCGGAACAGCTCCTGTGGCAGCTATCCTGGAATCTACATATTCAGGAAATAATGCCTGGTTATCTGTCAATAATCCATAAAAGCCTACTTTGCCATCAATGGCCCCCCTTATCTCTGCTCCCCTGGTATTAAGGTAATCTGTGCGTGAAGATATTCCTGCGTCATGGTCACTTTCTTTGCCATAGGTAAAATAAGCCACCGGATTTATCTGGAACTGAAAGCCTTTAGTACCAAGCTCATAGAACGCATCCTTCTTTTGATAAAGCTTCTTAAGAATGGACTTCTTGCTGTTGCCTGAGTCACTTGAATGACTCCATTCCCAATTATCATCCTGCAGATATTTTAGGTTGCGCTTATCCACATTAGAAAAGTGAAAGGTGGAATCTTTCAATAAGGTATCGGCTAAAGCAGCGATATCCTTCCTCAAATAAGGTTTTACAGAAGTAAATATATTCCCCGAGTTTGCTTTTATATCAAACCGGTCAATTATATTATAATAATCCTGATCTAAAGGAGTATACGTACTTTGTGCAAAAGAGGCAGATACATAGCATATAAAAAGCGTAACTGTAAATATTCTCATAGGTGTGTTTTCCCAAATCTATGAAATCCTTTATAATCCAAAGGGAAGAAATGAAAAATACTTTTAAGATAACTATGTTAATTGCTCTGAAAAGCAGAACCTAAGTCTATACCTAGGTGGTCTTTCTGTAATTCAAAATGGCCCAGGTATTAAGCACAAGGCCTATGGTGAAGACATAAAGAATATGCATACGTACATCTCCAATACCACTACCTTTAATTACCACCATGCGCATCACATCTATAAAATAACTTACAGGAAACAGGTGGGTTATAAACTTAGCCCAGACGGGCATACTATCTATGGGTGTATACAAACCACTCATCATATTAAATACCATCATAAAAAGAAACATGAGGGAATTAGCCTGTTGCTGGGTTTCAGCATAGGTTGATACAAGAAGGCCAAAGCCAAGAATGGCAAAAAGAAAGACAAGTAAAAAGAGATAGAGCAAAAAAATATTACCCACTGGTACAATGCGGTAACCTACTAATGCGATTAGCATACCAAATGTAAAAACTACAGCACCCATAACCACAAAAGGAAGAAGCTTACCTAGAATAAATTGATACTTTTTAATGGGGGTTACATTTATCTGTTCTATAGTACCTATCTCCTTTTCTTTTACAATATTAAAAGCAGCAGATAAACCAGCTATACCAGTGACAAGAGAGACTAATATGGCAGGAACCATAAAGATGTAATATGTAAGAGCAGGATTATACCAGAAAGAAGAAATAACAGGTATGGTAGGCAATTGACCCGGATTATTAGGATCATTCCATTCCAAACGAATATCCTGATTATATTCCATTATAATACCATTAAGATAAGCATATCCCACGCTTGCCTTTACTCCATTTATAGCGTTTACTTCTATAGCCATTGTTTGGTTTCCTTCTTTGATCAGGTTTTTATCAAATCCTTCCGGAATTTCAAGAACAATATCTGCCTTGTCAGTTTCAATAAGCTTTTCTCCCTTTGAGTTAAAGTCTGTAAACCCAGCTAGTTTAAAGTAACCAGAAGAAAGTATTTTTTGTGTAAGCTTGGCTGACACCTCAGAATGATCATGATCTACAATAGCAATATTGATATTCTTTATGGTGTAATTAGCCGCCAATGGCAATAGAATAAGCTGGATGGCAGGTGCAATGAATAAGCGTCCGATAAACCCTTTATCGCGGAATATCTGCCTGAATTCTTTTTGCAATAAGAAAAAGAGTGGTCTCATTATTCTAAGCGTATTTTAAAGTTTCTAAGTGCTATAACCAGGAAGAATATTGTCATTCCCATAAGAATAACAGTCTCCTTCCAAACATATGAAAAGCCAAGGCCTTTAAGCATAACCGCTTTAACTATTATATAATACCATTTAGCAGGAACAATATTTGATATGACCTGCAAAACTATTGGCATATTTTCTATAGGGAACATATACCCACTGAGTAACATAGTAGGCAGCATCATACCTAACATAGATGCAAACATGGCAGATTGCTGAGATGAAGTAATGGTAGATATAAGTAAGCCAAGCGAAAGCGCCGTTATGATCAATAAGGTACTTTCAGCCACAAGCAAGAACAAACTACCTTTAATAGGGAGATCAAGTGCATATACACTCAATAACAATATAGCTGCCAGGTTTACAAGTGAAAGAATAAGATAAGGTATGGCTTTTGCCACAATTACCATTAATGGTTTTACCGGAGATACGAGCAATATTTCCATAGTGCCTAATTCTTTTTCACGGACAATCGAAACAGATGTCATCATAACACAAACCAATAACAGAACCATAGCCATAACACCCGGAACAAAATTGGGCGCGCCTTTCAGGTCTGGATTATAAAGCATCCTCACTTGCGGTATAATCGAATACGGTACAGACGATCCCTTTGAAAGGTCTGCCTGGTAGTCTGCTACAATGGTTGTTATATACCCACTGAGCTGTACGGCGGTATTAGGATCAGAAGCATCTGCAATTACCTGTACAGGCGCAGTTCCCAGATGCAATAGGTCAGTATAAAAATTGGCTGGGAATACTACAGCAAGCTTTATGGTACCTTCTTTAAAAGCATTATTTATCTGTGATGGAGTTAACAATGTTTTCTTTACACTAAAGAATTTACTTCCCTCTATTTTGTTTATTATCTGTTCCGATGCATAGTCCTTTGCATTATCCACCACTACAATATTGGCATTTTTTAATTCATTGGTCAATGCAAAACCAAATAACACGATCTGTACTACAGGCAAACCAAAAAGCATTAAAAGCGTTTTAGGATCCCTTAGTACCTGGAGGAATTCTTTTTTTACAAATGATAGCAACTGTTTCATCTTCTCATGTTTGTGTTAATCCGCTGAACGTTTTGCCTCTCTTGCCAATTTATAAAATACTTCATCTATAGTTGCCACACCAAATTTCTCTCTCAATCCACCCGGAGAATCAAGGGCTTCTATTTTACCATCCACCATTATAGTTACTCTATTACAGTATTCAGCTTCATCCAGGTAGTGAGTAGTAACAAATATGGTGATGCCCTTATCAGCTGCATCATAAATAAGATCCCAAAACTCTCTGCGCATATAAGGATCAACCCCACCTGTAGGCTCATCTAAAAAAACAATTTTAGGTTGGTGTACAATAGCTACAAGGAATGAAAGCTTCTGTTTCCATCCCAGGGGAAGAGAACGAACTAATTTTTTGGCTTCATTTTGCAATCCTAATTTTTCTGTTAATTCAGTGCTTTTTTCTTTAATTTCTTTATTAGTTAGGCCATATATACCTCCATAAAACTCTATATTCTCAAGTACACTAAGATCTTCGTATAATGAAAACTTTTGACTCATGTAGCCAATGTTTTTTTTGATCTCTTCTGGCTCTTTAAATACATCAAAGCCCGCTACAGTAGCCTCACCCGAAGTAGGCGTAGATAGGCCACAAAGCATTCTCATGGCTGTGGTTTTACCTGCTCCGTTTGCACCCAGGAAACCAAATATTTCACCTTTGTGTACGTCGAAAGTTATTTCGTCTACAGCCACGAAATCACCAAAACGCTTGGTTAGTTTATTTGTTTTAATTACTACTTCTTCGCTCATCTTTGTCTTTTAGTAATCGTATAAAACAATCCTCTATTGTAGGAGTAACTACTTTAAATTCCAGGTCATCATAGCCTTTGTCGCTAAGGAATTTCTTCACTTCTGTTTCTGTGCACTTAATGTGCAAATGCAGGTATTCGCCAAAAGTGTAACAATTAGCAGTTCCTTCAAACCTGCGCAGATCAGTCAGCAACTTATACATAGATTTTGACTTTACTGCGTAAAGTGTTTCTGCGTATGCCTTAATAGTATCTGCAGGACTTGCTATAGATAACATTTTACCACCGAGTATAAGTCCAATGCGGTCGCACAAAGTTGCCTCATCCATGTATGATGTAGAAACCAAAATAGTTATGCCTTGTTGCTTATATCTCTTTAGCATGTCCCAAAATTCCCTTCGTGATACCACGTCAACCCCTGTGGTAGGTTCATCAAGAAAAAGTATTTCCGGCTTGTGTATTAAAGCGCAACACAGTGCAAGTTTTTGTTTCATGCCTCCCGATAGCTTTCCTGCCCGACGATCTTTAAAGGGTTCAAGTTGTACGTAAATATCTTTTATAAGATCATAGTTCTGTTCTATTGTAGTGTCGAATACAGTAGCAAAGAACTCCAGATTTTCTTCGACTGTTAAATCCTGGTATAGTGAAAACTTACCGGGCATATAACCCAGTATACCTCGAATAGCTTTAAAATCCTTCACCACATCAAAACCACCTACATTGGCTGTGCCTTTGTCGGGCAATAATAATGTTGTAAGCAACCTGAATATGGTGCTTTTTCCAGCACCGTCAGGGCCTATAAGGCCGAATATCTCACCCTTCTCTATAGAAAATGAAACATCATCTACCGCAACGATAGTGCCCTTGTTATAGGTTTTTGTAATATGCTCTAATGTTATTGCGCTCATTATTGTTGGAAGCTCACTTCTCCGTACATGCCAATTTTTAAATAACCATCATTAATTACTCTTACTTTAATTGCATATACAAGATCAGCTCTTTCATCTTTAGTAGGAATAGTTTTAGGAGTAAATTCTGATTTATCAGATACCCAATAAACAGTTCCGGGATAAAAGCGATATTGATTGGCTCCCAGGTCTGTTCTAACCTTTACTTTCTGTCCAAGTTTCACTTCAGTAAGTTGCGAACCTGTTATATATGCCCGAAGTATTAAGGTGTCTGTTTCCGCTATTTTATATAATGCTTTACCCGGCATTACCACTTCATGGTTTTCTGCATATTTGGTTAGTACGGTTCCATGTATGGGGTTTATAATACGGCACTTTACCAATTGATCATTTAGCTGATCTATTTGAGCCTGTATCGGAGCAATATTCTTTGACAAGGTTGTCGAAGTAATTCCCAAAGTCGATTCCTGCGCATCAATTTGCTTATTTAATACTTCTACCTGTGTGTTAGCATCATCCATTTGTTGTTGGGTAGCAGCATTCGCCTTAAACAAGTTGCTTATCCTATCCTGATTCTTTTTTGCTTCACTAAGTTGAGCTTGCAATGAAGCTATTTGCACAGGTATATTAGGTATCTGGCTAGTGGTTGAAGCTATCTGATCTTCTAATTGTTGCTTTTTATAATACAATTGAACACTATCCAAATAACCAACAAACTGATGTGGTTTAAGTGTTTGTCCTTCTTCCACATTAAATTGCATTATAGTACCCGATGATTCAGTAGATACAATTGTTTCCACAGATTCAAATGCTCCCGCTGCATCAAAATCGTTCTCGCTATTATGGCATGCAGCAAATATTAGTGAAACTGATATCGCCAGTAATGACACTTTTTTCATAATCATAGAATTAAATTTTAGTTACCTGATGTATTTTGATAGTTATATTGATCCATTAAAAGCTGTACCTGGTGCAACAGCAAATTTTGTTTTGCGGCATCCTCTGCGTCCAGATCGCTTATATAATCATGCACTGTAAGAGCACCATTGTCCATTTGTACCTTAGCAGCCTCTTTAACTTTGGTCCTCTTACCTATAATATCATTGTCTTTGCTAATCAATTGCGCTATCTTTACCATATCCGCACTTTGCTGTTTAATATTAATACGTGTGTTAAAAACAAAATCTTCTTTCTGGATGTCTATACCTTGCCTATCAATATTTAAAAGTTGCCGTTGGTTCTTAAGTGTATAATAGTTACCCAAAGACCAACTAAGGCGGAAGCCTGTTATATAGTATGCCGCTGGATCCACATCAAAACCATTTAAGCCAGGCATGGCATACCCACCTTGAAAGAAAAATGAAAATTTAGGCCTGGTACCGGCACTCAGCAGCTTGTTTTGCACATCGTCATTTTTTTTCTGGGCCTCATAAAATGATAATTCAGGTCTGCGTATACTATCCGATACACTAACATTAGGAGGTGTTGTAAGTATTGTATTTTCATCCAGCGGACGATTAATAAAAATAGAGAGCATATCCAGGTATGCCTTACGGGAAGCCTTAAGGCTTATTTCATTTTCCTGTTGTTGTATAAGATCTGCCTGTAATTCATCCAGGCTGCTCGCCAGGGCTGTACCATTAGTCACATTGGCTTGCATCTTATCAACATTATTCTGAAGGTCTTTTTGCGTAACATCATTTTGCTTCAACTGCTCGTTAATAAGTAATGCACCAAAGAATATCTGATTGATACGATCTTTAAGTGCATATAACTGCACATTTATATTTTGGGTTTGTATGTCTGCATTAACTTCTTGCGACTGTTTCTGCTGTTTGATCATTCCACCATCATAAATAGTCTGGTCAAGCTCACCATGTACATTAAACTGATCCTTGGTAGGAGTTGGAATGGAGAATTTAGTACCTTGAATAGTGAAATTAATGGGTATGGAGGTAACAGCAGACTGATATGTTGCCTGTCCGTTAAAATTAACTTGTGGTAAATATCCCTTAGCGGCATTAGAAACACTGTATTCTTTAGTTTTTTCAATCAGGCCCATTTGTTTTATCAATGGATATTGTTGCCTTGCAAGAGTATAGCAAGTATCTATGGTCAATGAACTTTGTCCATAAGCTAAAACAGAAACACTTATAATAAACCCAGATAAAATCATTTTTCTCATCATACACATACTATTTTGTTTTCAAAATTGCTGTAATCCATTTAGGAATTAATTTTTTTCGTTCCTGCATCAGAACATTAAACTGTTCGGCAGTAAGTCCATGATTATTTTGAACCATGGGTTTAGCAACAAAAGGGAATATGGTAAGCGCAACTATATTCATCATAACATTCATTGGGTTCACAGTAGTTATTTCACCCATCTTCATTGCCACTTGTATTTGCTTCATAAAATGTGAACCCATAAACCTTTGGCGCAGTTCAGATCGTTCCGGTGCCAGTTTAATATGGTTCATTACGAATAAAGGCATATCCGGAAGGCGCGTTAACATATCTATATAGTTACCTACCAATAATTCTATTTTCTTGTCTATCGTTGTTACTTCATTATTAACTATATCTGCTATAACTTGCATAAACTGGCCAACATTCTCCTTCATTATAATTTCAAAAAGCTTCTCTTTACTTCTGAAATAATAATTAAGCAATGCTAGATTTATACCTGCCTCTTCAGCAATATCACGCGTTTTAGTTGCTTCATAGCCTTTCTGAGTAAACAGCTTTCTCGCAGCTATTACAATCTTTTCTTCTGTAGTTGAACTATTTTCCTTATCCTTCTTTTTCATCCCTTAAAAGGAATTTAAGTGCAAATATATATTTAATATTTTGATTTAAACAAATGATTAAATCGTTTGTTTATATCAATATTTTTATAAATGATAGCTCTTGCATCGGTCTTAGCATCATAAGTTGCTGATAGTAAGGCAATAAAATAGAGTACCCGATTCAGACCTAAAATTTTAGACTAACCGGCGCAGATAGGATGTGATGGTTAGAAAATGTTTCAGGAAGCAATGCTTTTACCCTGCACTTTAGCGCTTATGTTGATTATGAGCATGAAAAATAATACATAAAAATAGACTCCCCATTGCCTTTCTAAGATCGATTCTGTAAGCATAACCATGATGGTTGAAATCATTAACACTGTTGCAAATGGATTAGCAATGGTCCTTTTGATATATATACACATTGCTATAATAAATAAAGCTAAAGGTATGATCCCGTAATTTATACCCATGGTTAAAAACTGATTATGCGCATTATACTGGGTATTCTTTATATTATTAAGGCCCTGGCATAAGTAACATACATTTAATGCTGATTGGTAATTACCTGAACCTAGCCCAAACCAAATATTATTCATAAAAATAGTTTTACTACAATCAAAAATGACCTGCCTGTCATTAACGGTATTGGGTTGATCAGATGAAAGTGTTATAGAATCCTTAACCTCATAAATCCTGTTCTTTAAAGAAGGAACCAGGATAGGAAGCATTACCAGGCATGGTATTAGAATTAGGTATATCGTTATCAATTTTTTCCGATTAGACGTTATTCTATATAAAAGAAAAAGGCTGCTTAATACCAAAGCTGCAAGCGGCATTTTAGCCGCAACAAATAACTCCTGAAAAAATAAGATAAGACCAATAATCACAAACAACATCTTTAATAAAGGGGTTTGCTTATGATACTCATAAATCAGCCAAAGGATACTTACCGTAGCAAAAAGACTATAGTAAGTAGGATGCAAATGCGATATCTTTTCAAAACTATTTCTAAGAATATAGGCACCATTTTCAAAACTTTGCGGAGAAAACAAAATATTTCGGAAGACCAAAAGAGCAAGTGTATATAATGTAAGTGCTAATACAGCGGCAATAAAGCAATACATATATACTTTTAAAGGTTTAAGCGAATACATTGCCATATATATACCTATTACTGGCGGACAAACAAAAAACAACAGCTTCTTCTCTGCCTCAAATGATACAATCGAATTGTGAGGATGTATTGCAAGATCAATTAGATAAGGAAGAAAAGCAAGAGCAATTACCAGGTTTCTTTTAATACTCAACCAAACTCTATCAGGCTTTATATATATCCATGACAGGATTACAAAGAATGAGAATGCAATAAAAAGCAGATTAGCAATTGCTAATGGAAGTATAGGGAATAAAAACAGAGATACAAATAACCATTGAGTAGATGCCCTTAAATATCCAGTGGCTTTACCTGGCATGAAAATGTGCATTATAAGTGCTCATTACGTATGAAAGTAATTCTTGCTGAAAGCGCTCAGTCTTAAAACGATTAACGTTTTTAGCAAATCCCTCGGCCTTATATTTTATCTTTTGTTTTTCGAAGGTAACTATGGCGTCAACGATATCTTCCACATTTTGTTCTTTATAGAACAGGCCAGTTTCTTCAGTCACCGTTTCTTTATACCCACCAATAAATGGTACAATTACCGGTGTTCCTGCTGCTTGTGCCTCAACAATAGTAATTCCGAAGTCTTCATTAGCAGCAGCTATAAAGGCCTTTGCATTCTGTACTTTTTTCTTTTTGGTAGCTTCATCTATAAAACCAAGTATCTTAACGTTTGGTGTTGCCAGTTTTTCTAACTTCTTCCTGTTGGGTCCGTCACCTGCAACTTCAAGTATGAGGTCCGGGAGTTGCGCAAAGGCTTTAACTAAAAGCTCTGTTTTTTTATAGGCAACTTGCCTTGATACCGTTACATAAAAGTTTTCTTTATTCAGAGTAAGTGTGTATCCTTCTATTTCTACGGGTGGATATATGACTACCGACTCACGATTATAGTTTTCTTTTATTCTCTGTTGTACGTTCTGAGAATTAGCAATAAAATAATCTACCCTGTCATTACTTTTTATATCCCATTTTTTTAACCTGTCAAAAAAGTAATTAAGCACCTTTCTTCTTATAACTCCATGTACAGCTTTCGTGTAATCATCTCTTAAATTCCAGGCATATCTCACAGGACTATGACAATAGCAAATATGCAGCTGTTCCTTGCTTTTTCTCACACCTTTTGCAACACAATAAGAAGAAGATATAATCAAATCATATCCCGAAAGATCAAGGCTTTCTATGGCATTTGTGAATACTGGAAATAAAAACCGATAGAATTTACGAGTTAACGGAACATTCTGGATAAAGCTTCGCGTGGTTGTCTTTCCATTTAAAAATATTTCACGTTTCCTATCATCAAAAAAATCAAAAAGACAAAATATGTCCGCGTCCGGAAAACAGTGAATGATTTCCTTTACCACTTTTTCGGCTCCACCTATATCATTAAACCAATCATGTACAATTGCCACTCTCATAATTGCTATATAAGTGTTTCAATATTCTTTAGTATCACCTTTGCAGATCTATCATAGCTATATTTATCCTTTAGCCTGTTAATCTCCTCTGTAGAGGTTACCTTTTCTTTAATACTTTCTATTGCTTTATTGTAACTATCAACATTACCCAATTGAAAATATATTGGATTATTCCCAAATGTTTCTCTAAACACAGGAATATCAGAGGCAACTACAATGGTGCCAAGGCTCAAACTTTCAAGAATAGGTATGCCAAAGCCTTCGTATACAGAAGGGCAAATAAGAGCTTTAGCATTTTTTATTAAGGTAAAATACAAAGAGGCCGAAACATGCTCTAGAAAAATTATATTATCCGTATTGTCAAGAGAAAGGTTATTAAATATTTTTGCATTATTGCCAAGCAATACCAATTTCAACCCATTCTTTTTAAGAATATCTATATTTTCAATGACCCATGATGCATTTTTACGTGGGTTATTTGCTCCGGTAAGTATAACGTAATCACCTTTCACAGTAGAATCGGCATTAAAGATCATATTTGGAAGTCCTGGTGGGGCTATGATAATTTTTTCTGAAGGTACATTATAATACTTGGTTAATTCTCTTTTGGAAAATTCAGATACCGTGAAAACGATTTTCGCGG
>Ga0206879_1181_pt1 | contig 13012 bp, 9 predicted proteins | sample Alteio_BWOrgCont_5_FD_152897 | JGI IMG/M metagenome (GOLD analysis project Ga0206879, IMG submission 152897) | Enriched cells from forest soil in Barre Woods Harvard Forest LTER site, Petersham, Massachusetts, United States -... | ecosystem: Environmental > Terrestrial > Soil > Temperate forest > O... | reverse complement strand
GAGGCGTGCAGGCCATCGGAGCGATGGCCTACGGTACGGCAAGCGTCCTGAAAGTGAATAAAGTATTCGGACCGGGCAACCAGTACGTTACTTGTGCGAAACAACTCATCAACAAAGAAGGGATTGCGATCGACATGCCCGCAGGACCTTCAGAACTGGCGATTTTGGCAGACAAAACGGCCAATCCGGTTTACCTGGCAGCCGACCTGCTTTCCCAGGCCGAACACGGAGTTGACAGCCAGGTACTATTGGTTAGCGACTCAGAAGAAATCATCCAAAAAACCCTGACCGAAATAAGCAGGCAACTGAATTCCTTACCAAGAGCAGCAACAGCCAAACGAGCACTTGAAAACAGCAAGGCCATTTTAATGAATTCAACAGAGACGGCTCTGGAACTGATCAACGAATATGCCCCCGAACACCTGATTGTAACTTGTGCCAATGAACACGCGCTGACAGATAAAATTACCAACGCAGGATCGGTCTTTCTGGGAAATTACTCTCCTGAAAGTGCCGGTGATTATGCTTCAGGGACAAATCATACGCTTCCTACCAACGGAAATGCCAAAGCCTACAGCGGAGTTTCTCTGGACAGTTTTGTAAAAAAAATAACCTTTCAAAAACTCAGCAAAGAGGGACTTGCAGGCATAAGTAAAACAATTGAATTGATGGCCGGAGCCGAAGGCCTGGACGCACATAAAAACGCCGTACATGTTCGAATTGGATAAACTGCTCAGGCCTAATATCAGAAACTTAAGCCCCTACTCTTCTGCCAGAGACGAGTTTAAAGGGGAGGCCAGTGTATACCTGGATGCAAATGAAAACAGTTACGGATCTCCCCTGAAGCTGCGTTACAACCGCTACCCGGATCCCATGCAGATGAAAGTGAAGGAGAAGCTCAGCAAAATAAAAGGCATCCCTGCCGCTTCCATTTTTTTAGGAAATGGGAGCGACGAAGCCATTGATCTTCTTTTCAGAGCCTTCTGCAGGCCGGGGAAAGACCAGGTTCTCCTTCCCTCCCCTACGTATGGAATGTACCAGGTTAGTGCAAACATAAACGACATAGAAATAAAAATCGTTTCCCTGCTACCCGATTTTCAATTGAACCTGGACGCCATTGCACAGGCGATTGTACCTCTGAGTGTATCTCCGGACAGCTGTACAAAACTTATTTTCCTTTGTTCACCGAATAATCCTACCGGAAATTCTTTTTTCAGAGAAGACATCGAAGTGATTCTGAATAATTTCGAAGGAATAGTGGTTATTGACGAGGCCTATATTAATTTTTCAAAGCAGCGTTCCTTTATCTCCGATCTGGCCGATTATCCCAATCTGGTAGTACTGCAAACCCTATCCAAAGCCTGGGGACTGGCAGGCCTTAGACTGGGTATGGCCTTTGCAAGCGAGCAAATTATCCGGATACTCAGCAAGGTAAAAGCCCCTTACAATGTCAATCAGGCCTCGCAACAGCTGGCACTCGAAGCCCTTGAAAACCTCAATCAGGTGAACGAGTGGATAAAAGAAATAGTAAACCAGCGGGAACTACTGGTCGCAGAACTGAAAAGATTCGCAAGGATTGAAAAGATTTATCCTTCGGATGCAAATTTTTTACTGGTTAAAATGAAAGATCCGGAAATGGTCTACCGCCATCTGGTAGAAGGAGGTATTATTGTACGGAACCGCTCAAAGGTAGACCTTTGCGAAGGCTGTCTGAGAATTACCATAGGCACCAAATCAGAAAACGAAAAATTAATCACCGTTTTAAAGGAACTGAGTCATGGCTAAAAAAATACTTTTTATCGACCGGGACGGGACAATTATTTCAGAACCTCCGGTAACCTTTCAGATTGACAAACTCGAACAACTCGATTTTTTGCCGGGAGTCATCCGAAACCTTTATAAAATAGCCATCGAACTTGATTTCGAACTGGTGATGGTGAGCAACCAGGACGGACTGGGAACGAAGACCTATCCCGAATCTGCATTTGAAACGGTTCAGTCCAAAATGCTGAATATTCTGGAAAAAGAGGGAATTCATTTTAAAAAGGTACACATTGACCGCTCCTTTGAGCACGAGAACAAGCCCACCCGGAAACCGGGAACCGCAATGCTGACCGAATATCGGAATGGAAGCTACGACCTGGGCAATTCCTTTGTTATAGGCGACCGGCCGACTGATTTTAAACTGGCTCAAAACCTGGGGACCAGATGCATTTTGATAAAAAACAACGACGACCTTTCAGCATACCTGAAACAGGCTGAACTGATCGCCGACAGCTGGGATGACATCTATCGGTTTCTGAAGGCACCCGATCGCAAGTCATCCGTAAAGCGAAAAACCAACGAAACGGATATACAAATTGAGTTGAACCTGGACGGAAGCGGAAAGGCAAACGTTTCAACCGGAATAGGATTTTTTGACCACATGCTGGATCAGATTGCAAAACATTCGGGAATTGATTTGCATGTTAAAGCTTCGGGAGATCTGCACATAGACGAACACCATACTGCAGAAGATACAGGCATAGCCCTGGGAGAAGCCTTCGCAAAAGCAATCGGAGATAAGCGCGGAATTGAGCGGTACGGATTTTGCCTGCCTATGGATGATTGCCTGGCCCAGGTAGCGCTGGATTTCGGCGGACGCCCCTGGATAGTATGGGAAGCTGAATTCAGAAGAGAAAAAATCGGCGAAATGCCGACTGAACTTTTCTTTCACTTTTTCAAATCGTTCTCAGACCATGCAAAATGCAATCTGAATATCAAGGCGGAAGGTGAAAACGAGCACCACAAGATTGAAGCCATCTTTAAGGCTTTTGCAAAGGCACTAAAAATGGCCATCAAAAGGGATCTGAAAAACAGGGATCTGCCGAGTACCAAAGGAACATTGTAAAAAATCTGAAAGGGATACTATGAAGGTAGCGATAGTGAAATACAATGCCGGTAATGTGCGATCCGTTATTTTTGCGTTGGACCGCATCGGGATTGAACCGGTTCTGACGGACGACATCCGTGTTCTGAATTCGGCAGACAAGGTTATCTTTCCGGGCGTAGGCGAAGCCGGAAGTACGATGAAGTATTTCAGGGAAAAAGGTCTGGACAAAGCTATTTTGGCGCTTAAGCAACCCGTGCTGGGCATATGTCTGGGAATGCAGCTCCTGTGCAGGCATTCGGAAGAAGGAGATACCGATTGCCTGGGAATATTCGACCTGAAGGTAAAACGCTTCCCGGAAAAAAAAGAAGGGGAAGTCCCGCTGAAAATTCCGCAGATGGGTTGGAATACCATACACGGGCTGAAGAGCAAACTCTTTGAACGGATTCCTGAAAACACATTTATGTATTTCATACACAGTTATTATGCCGAGCTTGGCAAGGACACCATTGCAACTACGGATTACAAGCTACCGTACAGTTCGGCGCTGCAGAAGGATAATTTTTATGCAGTTCAGTTTCACCCCGAAAAATCAGGAACGGACGGAGGAAAAATTCTTGAAAATTTTATAAAATTGTAAGCAGAATACCCATGGTAGAACTTATCCCGGCCATTGATCTGATTGAAGGGAAATGCGTGCGCCTCACCCAGGGCGATTATGCCAGGAAGACCATTTACAATGAACACCCGCTGGAAGTGGCGAAACAGTTTGAAGACGCAGGTATAAAGCGCCTGCACCTGGTGGACCTGGACGGGGCAAGAAAGGGAACGGTAGTGAACATACGGATATTGGACGAGTTGGCCAATCGCACTTCGTTGAAAATTGATTTCGGAGGCGGATTGAAAACAGAGATCGATATCAACAGGGTATTCGATGCGGGTGCAGTCCTGGCCACACTGGGAAGCATCGCGGTCAAAGACCAGCCCTTGTTTTTTTCCTGGATCAAAAAATTCGGGGCGAATCGTATTCTACTGGGTGCAGACGTAAAGAATGAAAAAATTGCAATTGGCGGCTGGAAGGAAAAAACCGAAAAAAATGTGATTGATTTTATAAAAGAAAATACAGCAGCCGGTATTCACACGCTTTTTTGCACGGATATTGCAAGAGACGGTATGCTGGAAGGACCTTCTGTAGAATTGTACAAAAAAATAACCGAAACTTTTCCCGCACTGAATCTCATTGCCAGCGGAGGTGTTTCCTGCAGAAATGACCTGGACCTTCTGAGTGAAGCGGGATGTAAGGGAGCCATCGTGGGCAAAGCCATTTATGAAGGTCGGTTGAAAATCAGTGAAATCAAAGATTATTTAAGAACATAAAAATGCTCAGCAAACGCATTATACCGTGTCTGGATATTAAAGACGGCAAAACCGTAAAAGGAATACAGTTTGAAAACATTATGGATGTGGGTGATCCGGTTGAGTTGGGAAAATACTATGCCGACCAGGGAGCTGATGAACTTGTATTCCTGGACATAACGGCTACGAATGAAAACCGAAAGACCTTCGCTGAATTGGTGGCACGGATTGCACGTCATGTTAACATTCCGTTTACGGTAGGCGGGGGAATCAGCAGCAAGGAAGATGTTTCGGTTCTGCTGAATTCAGGAGCGGATAAAGTATCTGTAAATACGGCAGCCGTTAAGCAACCCGAACTGATTAATGAACTGGCTGCGGCTTTCGGAGACCAGTGCATCGTATTGGCCATAGACACAAAGTTCAACGGAAAAGACTGGCTGGTACACCTGAACGGCGGACGGATACCCACAACCATCCGGACCATTGATTGGGCGACAGAAGCGACAAAACGCGGCGCGGGGGAAATTCTGCTCACCTCCATGAACAATGACGGAACAAAAAATGGATTCGCGCTGGACATCACACGTCAGGTTTCAGAGACCGTAACCGTTCCGGTAATCGCCAGCGGGGGCGCCGGAAGCATGCAGCATTTTGTAGATGTGTTTACGCTGGGCAAGGCCGATGCAGCACTGGCAGCAAGTATTTTTCATTACAAGGAAATCGAAATCAGAGAACTGAAAAAATACCTCCGTACCAATGGAATTTTTATCCGAAACTAAACCTAAGCAACCCAATGGACCCAGACTTTTCTAAATCCACCGACGGACTTATACCCGCCATAATACAGGACTCCCAAACCGATTGTGTGCTGATGCTCGGCTACATGAACAACGAGGCTCTGAAAAAAACCACAACGGAAAAAAAAGTTACTTTTTACAGCCGCAGCAAAAAACGACTTTGGACCAAGGGGGAAGAAAGCGGGAATTTTTTAAACGTAACTGAAATCATAATCGACTGCGACAGGGATACCTTGCTTATCAAAGCCCGGCCCGAAGGGCCCGTATGTCATACAGGAAGCGACACCTGCTTCAACGAAAAAAATACCCCGTCGGAAAAATCTGCGGATCCGAAAAACACCCTTGATTTCCTGCTCGAACTTCAGACCACCATACAGGATCGTAAAAAAAATCCTTCGGATAAATCCTACACCAGCTCACTATTCCAGAAAGGGATAAACAAAATTGCCCAAAAAGTAGGCGAAGAGGCTACAGAACTTGTCATTGAGGCCAAGGACGAAAATCCCGGCCTGTTTAAAAACGAAGCAGCAGACCTTCTGTTTCATTATATCATTCTGCTTGCTGCCAAAGGTGTCTCTGTTGAAGAGGTCATTGACGTATTGAAGGGAAGAAAAAAATAGACAGCACCAATTGGTGCGCGATTACTTCACCAGTGTAATATGCCCGATGTAGTTGTGCTGAACATTGAAGACATCTGTTAATACGATCTTGTAAACGTAAACGTCCTGCTGACAGATCTGATCCCCTCCATTGGCGGTTCCGTTCCATCCCACACTCAGATCATACGTTGTAAAAATCAAATTACCCCAGCGGTCAAAGACGATCATTTCATACTGGTTGATCCCTATCCCCTTTCCATTGAAGGTATCATTGACTCCGTCTCCGTTCGGCGTAAACGCATTGGGCACAAAAAAGTCAAACTCGGGACCGATCACTACACAGGAAGTGGCAGAATCCAGACAGCCTTCCAAATTGGCAACAATCAGTTTTGCACAATAGGTTCCCTCATTCGCAAAGGTATGTGTCGGATTTTCCAGCGTACTGACGGATGTTTCAGTTGTGTCACCAAAGCTCCAGAGCCAGTTAGCTGCGCCGATACTTTTATCAATGTAATTAATGGTAGGATTCACGATGGTGGTGGAAGAAGGGTTGGTCGTAAAAGCTGCAACCGGAGTTGGAAACACGGTGATCATGTTTTTGATGGTATCGGTACTCCTGCATCCGTTGTTGCTTGTTGCAGTTAGATAGACGCTGTAATTCCCACTCTTGGTATAGCAATTCTGAGGCTGCCGGGAAGTCGAAGTAGAACCGTTGCCAAAATTCCAGGACCATTTGGTAACCGCGCCTCCGGCAACTGTACTCAGATCAGTAAAATTTACGCAAAGTACGGGGCAACCGGCAGCTTTATCAGCACTGAAATTCACTACCGGATCAGGACTTACATTCAGGGTAACGATTACGGTATCTGCAGGTGTGCCGCATCCGTCATTGGCAATAACGGTGTAGGTCTGTGTGTTGTTACCCGAAGTGACCTGAATGTTCTGGGTGCTCTGAACCGGATTTGTCAGCCAGGTATAACTGAATGAACCGTTGCCGCCTGCAGCCTGACTTGAAAGCGTAACAGTTGAGTCCGGACAAACAGGTCCTTCATTGGAGGCGGCCAGTACAATGGGACCATTTACATTTACAGTGACGGTTTGCTGTCCCGAAGCGCAACCGTTCGCATCGGTTGCGGTAACCGTATAGGTCGTCGAAACAGCCGGACTTACCGTGATGCTCGAACCCGTCTGGGCGCCCGGCATCCAGACCACATTATAACCCGGGGTACCCCCTGAAGGATTCACCGTCAATGTAGTCGAAGCGCCGATACAGGCCGTCAAAGGGGAAAGATTGGGCAAGACCAGTGCAGTAGGAGAAGTCAGGCTGGCCACTGCAGTAGACGTGCAAAGATTTTTATCCGTAATAGTGACCGTATAAGTTCCCTGACAAAGGTTGGAGGCTGTAGTTCCGGTTACGGTATTGTTCCAGGTATACGTATAGGGTCCGGTTCCTCCCTTGGCAAGAGCTACCGCACTGCCATTACATCCTCCCGAACAGGTAGGTGGAGTCTGGCTTTGCATCAGTGCATTTACGCCATTCAGATTTTGGATGGTTGCAGTACTTGTTCCCGAACAGCCTTTACTGTCTGTAACAGTGACTGTATAGCCTCCTGCCGGCAAGCCCGGGTTCGTCGTCGTTGCCCCTGTAAATCCATTGCTCCAGGAATACGTATATCCCGTTCCGCCGGGAGTCCCTCCTCCCGGAACCACAGTCGCGGAACCGTTGCTCTGGTTGCAATTGGCAGGCGTACTGCTGGTCGTTGCAGTCACCAGGGTAGGCTGAGCTACATTTAAAACGGTATCGTGTTGGCAATTGTTCGCATCCGTAATGGTTACAGAATAATTTCCGGCACATAGATTGCTTATGCTTAATCCTGTACTTCCTCCGCTGCTCCAAAGCGCACTATATGCGAGCGTGCCGCCGGCAGGAATAACAACGGCCTGCCCGTTGCAGGCTCCAAAACACTGTGTCGGCAAACCGGTTCCGGTCAGCGTAAGAGCCGACGGTTGAACCAAACTGATAACGTTCACCACTGCGCAGCCGCTTCCGTCATTCACAGTCACCGTATAGGATCCGGCTGCCAATCCGGCAGCCAATGACGAAGTCCCGGCAACACCGGCACTCCATGTATAACTAAGGGCCCCGCCTCCGGTCGCCGTGACAGTTATCTTTCCGCTGTTGTCATTGAAACACTTCAGATTTGATCCCGTGCTGCTGACTGTCGGTCCGCCACCGGTAGCCCCGACAACTGCTGTAACACTGACTGTACATGAATTCGCATCGACGACGGTTACCGTATAAGTTCCTGCCCCAATATTCGAATTTGTCAGACCGCTTACACCATTGCTCCAGTTGTACGCCAGATTAGGGGTACCTCCCGTTGCCGCAGTAACAGTTGCCGAACCATTCAGATTGCCGCAAACGGCAGGCGTTGTAGTCGCCGTACCAGGCACAAGGGCAGCAGGCTGGGTGAGGGTAATCAGATTGGTTACCGCACAACCACTGTTGTCATCCACTGTCACGGTATACGTACCGGCAGCCAATCCGGTTTCTGTCGGGCCTGTCGCTCCTCCGCTGCTCCAGGTGTAGGTAATTGTTCCGGCTCCGGTAGCCGTAACCGTTGCCGTCCCACTGTTATCTGCATGGCATTTGAGATTTGTCTCAGAAGTAGATACGGTCGGTCCTCCCCCGGGATTAGTTACAGTTGCCATAACAGTCACCGAACAGGCATTGGCATCCTCTACGGTGACCGTATAGGTAGCAGCGCCCAGATTGCTAACGCTGAGCCCGGATGTACCCGTGCTCCAGAGGTAGGTATAATTGGGTGTTCCCCCGCTGGCGGTGGTAACTGAAACCGATCCGTTATTCGCTCCGCAGGTTGCCGGCGTAGCTGAAGTGGTTCCCGCCACTACGGCAGTAGGCTGAGTAAGTGTTACATTCTTAACTGTCTGACAACCCGTGTTATCCGTAACGGTAATACTGTACGTTGCAGCAGAAAGGGCATTGATGGTTAATGCAGTGGCTCCGGTACTCCAGGAATAGGTATAAGGTGCTGTGCCTCCAGAGGCATTTACAACCGCGGATCCTGTATTCACAGCATTGCAGGTCAGGTTGGTTCCGGTAAGGCCAACTGTAGGATCAATGGTATTGTGGGCCACAATTGCGGAAGTAGTAAAAGTGCATCCGTTGTTATCAGTGAGCGTGACAGTATAGGTGCCTGCAGCAAGATTGCTGATGGTTGCCCCCACCCCGCCATTACTCCAGGTATAGGTATAGCCCGGGGTCCCGCCCGAGGAGGCGCTTACCGAAGCTGTGCCGTCATTTGCGGTGCAATTCGCCGGAGTTGAAGCCGGGGTCGTAGTGAGCGGAGATAACACAGTAACTGTCATTACGGTATCCAGGGTGGCAGTACAAAGGACTTCACCCGGAATGGTCATGCTGAGGTGGTAATGACCGCTCGCATTTACATTGACTGACTGCTGATCAGGATTTCCCACAATACCGGGCCCTGTCCAGGCATAGTTTATAAATCCATTCGGCCCGTTCAGCACAATATTGTTATTCGGACAGGTCTGGGGAGTCTGAGTAACTTTATAGCTGGCACATTCGGCATCGATGTAAGCATAGGCAAAATGTCCGCCATCGACATAAACAGTACCTGGCATACCAGGGCAGGTATAACCGTAGGCGGCCAATTCGGCCGGAGGTAAAAGCACAGAAGTTGCAAAAGAGGAATCGTAACCGCAATCAGAAGTTGAAAATGTCACCTGTACATTATCCCCCATGTTTGCAGTAAGCGGAACGCTTATTGATTTCCATTGATTGTACCAAAAAGAATAGGTTAAAACCTGATTCATGGAATTGGTATACGTATATTGTTGGTTTGTTAATCCGGCGGAGGCGGCATCGGCAGCCGATGCATCAGCACTGAAAGAAGCACAGGCAATCTCAGTGTTGGTAGTAAGATCAATCATCTTGACTTTGAAATACGGTTCTATAGCCACCGGATGACCCCCGTCAAATAAAACTACGGCGTAATGATAGGTGTAAAGTTCATTTGCAGGAGTTACGACAAAGGAATACGATAAACTTTCACTTGAGTTGTGTGCCGAATCGTTTCCCAACCGGACAGAAGTTGTCCCGCTTCCTCCGGGTGCATTACCCCATTCCCGTGGAAGGTTAATTCCCCATACATCAGACATAAAGGCGTCATTTCCGGATGCTGCATTCATAAATGTCTGATGCCCGTCCAGGGCGGCAACGGGGGTAGCCGGCAAGCCAAAATAATTGGCATAATTATTCTGGGTATTGTTTACGGGCCCCTGTACAATTCCCGCATCAAGAAAGGGATTGGTAGGGGATGTGGGATTGGACCAGAAATAATCTTCATAGGGGCCTTCATAAAAAGTCGGATTGCCAAAAACAAAACTGGAACAGGAATAAGAATCAGGGTACAAAACATTGGTTGGAGGACAATAAGTGCCTGTCCAGCCGGTAAAATTTCCCAATTCAAAATCAGCATTGTTGCAGGCCGCGTTTAAAACCCGGGGTTGCTTTTTAGAATCAGACATTTCAGAATTGCCAACGGAAGGAGTTGGTTTCGGAGGATTGACGCCATTGCCGATCACTGCTTTTTGATCAGCTGCTTTTTGATCAGCTGCTTTCAGAGCAGCGGTGGAATAAAGACCTGGATTTTTAAGGAAATCCTTCGCCAGTGTTCTGTATTTATTGTCAAAATCTGAAAGGTATCCTGCAATATTCGATTTATTTACAACACCACTTCTTTGTAGTTTAAAAAAAGCGAAATCAGTTGCCTTATAAATAGGATCAAAATAGTTGAAAAAAGGCCGGATTAATGTATCAGGGATTTGATATTCCTTTACAAGACGAATCTTCTCTTTAAGACTAAGAGCAAACATACCCTGCTCTGTGGCGGGTTGGGCGTAAATTCTGCTTGATGCAAGTATACACGCAAGGCACAAAAAAAGAACAAATCGGGATAGCGTTATTCTCATCTGGTTTTTTTAACCAATGAGAGCGAATATAACAAAAGCAAAGTGAAAAATCAACTATTCAAAGGAGTATTTTTAACCCTTCATAAATTTTTCTTTAAAAAGGTCTTGACAAGACCCCATGCGGCAGTCGCCGCACCCTGATCATATACCTGCTTGCGCGTATCATTAAAAAAGGCATGATTGGCACCTTCATAAATGACGAATTCGAAATTTTTTCCTGCCTTTTTCATTTCTTCCGAAAGGCCTGCAATGGAGGGAGTAATACCTCCGTCCAGACTTCCATAAATTCCTAAAACAGGAGCCTTTATAAATTCTATCTTATCAGCCGGTGGGCGTTTCCCATAAAAAACGACGTGAGCTGCGAATCTTGAATCGCTGCACGCAAGCAGCCCTGACATTCCTCCCCCGAAACAAAATCCCAATGAGGCCACTTTAGCCGGATTTGCGTTTTCCTTTTCAGCGATGAAATCATAGGCCCTTTTCAGATCGTCCACAAAACGCTGATCGTATTTACCGGCAAGAATATTCATCAGGATCTGAAAGGTCTGACGGTCCTGCTCAGCCAGTGAAGCGCTTACTTCGTTAATCTTTTCAGGATTGCCGAAATGTTCTCTTGGCAATGTCCGAAGAAGAGGCATCAGCGTTCCAAGCGTATACGGATCGGCTATTTTTTCAAGATCTCCGGAAAACAAATGCGGGGTAATCACCAGGTAGCCCTCTTTGGCAAGGCGTCTGGACAAATCCCTGAAATGTTCATCCAGCCCGAATATCTCATGAATAAGAACCACAGCAGGAAGTTTCCCAGATGCAGTTTCGGGTTTAGCAATAAAGGCCTTTATCTGACTTCCGCTAATACTTTGGTAGTTGATTTCCTTTTCCATTTTTTTTGATTTTTTTCAAAAGTCAAAAGTAAAAAATGTTACGTAACTTAACTATCCCGAATTGCAGACCATGAAAAACCTTTTTTTACTGACAAGTTTTGTTGCCGGGGTTCATCATACCCTATTACTACCAGAAAAATCCCCCTTCCTACCTGAAAAATCATCCTATGTTTTCAGTTTAAAACAAAACACTCCAAAGGGAGCTGTGTTTTGCAGGATGGAAAACCTCAGCAGGGAAAAATTAAAAATCTGGATAAAAATTCGGGCAGGAAGTGGGGACTGAAAAGCTTTTACGCGGTTTGCTTCGGATGGGACTTGGTACAGCAGGTTTTTTTTGGCAAAACCTGCCTTTTGTCAGATCTCCCCATGCAGTGTTACAGAAGTTGTGCGCAACCCATCAGTGGCAGGAATCTGGTCACCGGACAGTACCAGGTATGTACTGAATACAAAGGACCCTGATGGCATTTACCAGATCTATGTCCGAACTAAAACGGATACAACAAAAATTTGCATTTCGCTGACGGTTCCCGAAGTCCCACAAAAAAACTGGAAAAAACGACACAAAATGCAGGTCAATTGGCATCCTTCGGGCCAATGGATCATCTGCGCTGTTGAAAAAGAAAAATTCAACGAACAGTACCTGAATCACATTCCCGGAGGAAAAAAATTGATAGAGGGTTGGCTCGAATGCGGGATGTGGATGGATATCTGGGCTGTAAAACCCGACGGAAGTGACTGGTGTCTCCTGGCGACAACAGACAAAGGTTTTACCGGTCCGGCCTTTACACCGGACGGGCAACATTGTGCCTGGGCCGAAGTAACCGACAGTTCGAATTTGCTGAAGGATACGTTCGGCATTTGGAGATTGAAGCTTTCTGACTTCTCAACCGACAGCAGTAGTCATGCGCTGCTACTGAATACCCGAATCATTACACCCGAAGGAGCCCGATGGATTGAACCCGGCAACTTTTCTCCGGATGGCAAAACGCTTCTGATATCGTCCGATATTGGTATAACAAATGCTCAGGGACAGGACCAGTTCGCACTCGATATAACTACCCGAAAAGTGGTCAATCTTACCAACAGTCCCGAAGTCTGGGATGAGCATGGGGTATTTTCTCCGGACGGAAAAAAAATTCTCTTTATGAGTTCCTACCCCTACAGGGATGACAAGAAATCCTGGAAAACACTTTCACTGAAAACCGAGTTCATGCTGATGAATGCCGATGGAACCGACCTGCAACAGCTCACGCACTTCAAAGCAACCGGCTATCCCGAATCTTCCAAAGGAATTGCAGCAACCGGTTTCTGGAATAAAAACGGCTCTGTGCTTTATGCTCAGAGCCTTGTTTTCCCGTACTACGAAAACTGGATCATACGTTTTGATGGGAACTGCGGGAATCAGAAAAAATGAAAACACAGAAGAACCAAAAGAATAAAAATAATCCCAAATTTTCCTTGGCTGATTTGAATAAATAATCAATGATTTTAATC
>Ga0206879_1063_pt1 | contig 13033 bp, 9 predicted proteins | sample Alteio_BWOrgCont_5_FD_152897 | JGI IMG/M metagenome (GOLD analysis project Ga0206879, IMG submission 152897) | Enriched cells from forest soil in Barre Woods Harvard Forest LTER site, Petersham, Massachusetts, United States -... | ecosystem: Environmental > Terrestrial > Soil > Temperate forest > O... | reverse complement strand
TCGCCATCGTGAAGGTTTTGTGTTGGGCCATCTCCAGTCCGCGGTCCCAGGTCAGCGAGCGACGCAACTCCGCCGGGAGTTGGCCCACGTGCTGGATCAGGGCGGCCACTACGGTAGCCGTGTCTTTGCCGGGCACTTTGACCAGCACGCAAAAGCGCGATTTGCGCTCTACCAATGTAACCACGTGGGTGTTGGCTGCCCCACGCAATAGGTCTCCCTCCCAATGACCGGGAATGGCACGCTCTTCCACTTCCGCTGGCCGTTCGCGGATAGAAATCGCATCGACGATCTTGCCTTGCGAATGTCCGTGAACGCTGGAGTGCCGCGAGCGGCGGATCCGCCGCTGGGAGCGAAGGTGCTGAATCAGCTCCTTTTTCAGCGCTCCGCGCGCTTGAATGAACAGGCTGCGATAAATCGTTTCGTGAGACACGCGCAGGTTCTCGTCGTCCGGATAGGACTGTTTCAGCCATCCGGAAATCTGCTCCGGCGACCAGTCCTGCATCAGTTTACTCGCAACGAGAGTGCGGAGTTTCTCGTGGAGGGCCAGGCGGCAGGCCTTGGGCCGCAGAGCCGATTCCCAGGCCTGCTGGTCGGCTTGGTTGGCTCGATACTGCGCGCGCCCGCCATGGCGGGCCAGTTCTCGGCTGATCGTAGATGCCGTGCGACTCAGATGTTGGGCGATGACCCGCAGCGAGGAGCCGCTGGCGACGCCCCGGGAGATGTCTTCGCGTTCGGCCAAGGTGAGTACTCGCGGCGAGCGGCGACGGACCGCCGGAGCGATCCCCCCGTGGCGCGCCAACAGGAAATGGATGACCTGTTTATCCTTGCCGAGTACTCGACCAATCGCATTTAACGACTGTCCAGCCTTCCAACGGTTCCACATATCGGCCCGTTGGGCCGAAGACAGCTTCCATCGTCTCTGCATCGCGAACACCACCTTTTAGGAAAAGATTTATACCAGGTGGTGTTGCATCGACCAGTTGAACCGGCACCGTTTTACAGGACTTGGGGCTTCGTAAGGCACAAGCGCTGTCTCTGCGGTGTCTATCACCATAGACTTGGTTATGGATCGGAATGGTTCAGCGCCGAAAACCAGATTGGCTGTCACCCTGCCGGTAATGCAGATCGCTCATCACTTGGCCCCTCGAGAATCTTCAAACAGCGACTAACCAAACAAAATAAAAACAACCGAAGCGGCATAAAATTCTATTCTTGAAATGTTCTTTGACGGGGAATCTTACAATTCGTTCTTTGTCTCCAACTTCCGAAAGCCTATCCACTACTCCCCAACCGACCAGCGCCAGAGTTTGACGATCTCAAATACGCTTCATAGTTCTTCGACGATTTCAGCATGTAGCTTCTCCCTTCAATCACAAAGCCATCCAAATTGTGCTCTATCGTAAAGGCCGAGAGATCGGCTATGTTATTTATGAATCCTCTTTCTTTGAAATTCAGGGAAGTATTGCACAAGACACCGTAACCGGTATGTGCCTTGAACGCCATAAGCAGCTTATGTAAATGGCTGTTAGTCACGGAGGACACCGTTTGAATGCGCGCCGTCCCATTAACATGGGTCACCGCAGCTAGCGCTTCCGTAGAAACAAGTTGAGTGTAAAGCATGAATGGGCTCGGGTGATCGCAGCCAAACCACCTTGCAGCATCTTCTTCAAGGGAAACGGGCGCAATCGGACGAAACTGTTCGCGCTGCTTAATCTCATTCAGCCGAACCCTTGTCCTACTATGGAACGGTGAAGCAAGAATAGAACGGTTTCCCAACGCGCGTGGTCCGATTTCCCATTTTCCATTTACCCATCCGATGATCAGGTTGCTAGCCAGCATACTGGCAACCACTGCGTAGTTCGTTTTGTCCTCATCATATAAAGATGCATCGAATGCGTCATTGGCTATAAACTCAAGACCCGCGTAGACATTCCAATCTATCTTTGGGTTCCCTGTAAAATAGAACTGCGCGTCAATCGCCGTGCCGATCCCCGAGCCTGAATCGTTGGCAACAGGAGGCACAAATACCTCTGAAAAGAGATTGGTCTCCCTCCACTTCGTGTTCCAATCACAATTTAGTCCGCACCCCCCAGTGATCAGCAACGGCATGCCTCTCTTCATGTTCGACTTGGCAAATTGATAAAAACGATCGAATAATCTGTTGCTGAAAATACCTGCAAAGTTACGAAACTCCGGATCATTCAGCCCTACGTTGTAGTGTCGGAAATGCCGTAAAACCTCACACGCCTTCGGCTTGAGGTGCAGGCAATCCTGCATTAGAAACGCGATTATTTTCTCCTCATCATCCAAAGGCTTGCTTCGCTTCGAAAATGAAGCCAAAGCCATGAGCTTTCCCGCGTCAGAAAATCGGGAGAATTCTGCAACACTCTTATCAAAGGTCGGATCCGCCAAACCGTAGAGCAGAGCATAACGATGTCCAGGTTCAGGCATGACATCGGCGAGCTTTGTCAAGTTCAACTCGGAATCGATTTTGTAGAATGAGCCGATCACTCCTTCCCAAAGTAACGCATAGCACGGAGTGCCCTTGGGCAGATTCGACATCCCAAAGGCACAGAGAAGATGAGAACGTTCGTGGGAAGATGAGAAGTATTCAACCGTCTTCCCCAATAGGCGTGTTTGACCAATTATAATGTCGCTGTTACTGACGCCATGGTATCCAGCAAGAACGTGCTGCTCAGACATACGCGCGTCGCTAGGCCACCAGCCACCTTTACAAAGAACGTCGGGAACTTCATTGAGTTCGCCGAGAACGCTGAACACATCCGGAACGGACACTGGTGAGTGTCGATAACGGGAGTTTTTCTCGGCCTCAATTGAGGCTACTAAATGTTCGTCCTCAAGATAAGCGAATGCGCCATCGTGGCCCGGATTGAATGATAGAATTTTCATTGTGTTAGCTAGTTCAAACTACCCAGCCTAACTTGACCGGCGGAGATCATCAGGCCGGGCGAGGAAATAACGGAATTCGCCTCCAGAGCGATCGATCCTACTATTGTGGTTGCTGGGAGCCGTCGATTGTTGATTCGCCCGGCAAGTTGGGTAGAACGAGAGGGCCAAATATTGACATGCAGCGCCATTGGAAGGTGCGGGATTGGCGTCGGGTCCCAGATCGCGCGTCTATGGACCAGATGATCGTCAACCAACCAGCGGATCTCGCACGGATTCCATTCAATTGCGAAGCGGTGGCTTGCTTTGGATGCGTCAAATCCGAGTTCAATGTAGCTTGGAGCACCTCTATAGCCATAGTCAAAGTGTGCTCCTTCGCCACCTGGGTTGTAAAAGACATTTACCAAGAGGCGGTCTGGTCGATTCCCCGCGATCTCGATATCTATTTCCTGTCGTGGTGAGTTACGGTGGAGAAAGAATCCGGTGACCACCCCTGGCGCATTTGGAGCCTTGATGATCGCTTCGAATTTTCCGAACAAGTATTGGTCCCGACTGCATAACGAAGCGGCGGTATAGTCTCGAACGCCTAGGGGCTCCCTTCTGACGGAAAGCGCAGCCCCAATTCCAGAACTGAACTCGACGTTTGAGGGGCGAAACAACGCCAAATTGTCCGTGAAGGTGTCATTTCGTAAAACCCAGCGTCTCGTGTCGAGGCATTCCAAACAATCGTTGATTCTAACGAACGTTCCAGTGCCCGTCTGACCATCTTCAGTCGGGACGGAGCGAATGCCTTGCCACCACTTACGCGGCTTAATGACCCATGGCGACCTATCACGCCTAGGCGTTTTGCATTTTGCGCCTTGGTCGGCTTCAATGGCTACGTCGAGAATTGGTCTTTTACCAAGGTCCTTCAGCGTAGGGAAGGAGCAAGCGGGCGGTGCACATCTGAGGTGTTCGCAAACGACTTGCCATCTATTCGGTTCCTCTGAATGAAGCACGGCGATGTCGGCACCATTGAGGTCGTTCTCAACACTGAGGAAAGTGTCATCTGCAATGATGCCTTTGGCTGAGGTAAGAATAAACTTTGCCTTCGGGTAGCGGCTTCGGAGTTCCCTGACGTTCCCGTCCAAGGATCCGATGTTTACATATGCGTCAAAAACCCGATCGCCCCTTCCCTCAAGAAGGCGTTCTAGTTCAGGAGCTGGTAATGCTTGGAGATCACTGCAGCATCTGTATCCGAGCATGGACAAAGCCATTGCAAGCGATGAATGGCCGGAGCCTTCAGGCCCAAAAGCAAACACTGGATGCTCAGTTGGGCGGATGTTAAATAGGGATGCTCCTTCACTAGTGATCGCGCCAATTGTGGTGAGAGTGGAAAGTATGGAATATGAGTTGGTGGATTTAGCGTCGCGTCGTTGGCTAATAATAGGCCGTTTAGTCACGCGTATATCTAGGACTTTGAATTGGTGATTTATCCAGAGATCAATGGGGCCGCGACAAGGAAGGAGTCGAAGGAGTTTCTGAGCACCCTCGCGCGAAAGAACATATCCGGACAGATGCCATAGCCCTCGCACTGGGCGGAATACGTTATTTGACAGAAATGTTTTTGGCGCACCGTGCTTCACTTCGAGATACGACACATAAAGAACGTCGAATCTTCCATCCCTATCACATCCGGTCACGACTTCGTCCCACGCCTGGTCGAAGTATCGTGTAAACCCGGAATGAAACCAAACGTCGTCCTCAAGGATGAGTGCATACGCATGATCACTTGACGCAACCTCCCTCCAAACGTTGATGTGCGATCGAGCGACTGCGATCTCAGCTCGACTCATTCGAATTGGAGCATTTAGTTCGAGCTGCGTGGGAAGAACTAAAGGTTGGGGTTCTACAAGGAGCTGATCTCCAAGTGTATAATACGGATCAATGTCGGCATCCTTGGGTGGCTCCTGCGAGAATGCATTAGCATCGACGGCAACATGCCGCTCAGTCAGGCTCAAGAGGCCAGATCCCGACGAGTCCAATATGTGCCTGAGCTCTTGCTCCATCTTGAACCAGCGGCCCGGTTCACGATCGAGGTTGATGACATAGATCTTCTCAACCCCAGGGCCCTTCTCCGCTCCGTGGACACCGAATGCTCGACACTTCCGCCTCGGCACGAGCCTCCGAAGAGCCAGCCAGAATCGGAAAGCTTGACTGACAGCTGCTAGTGGAGGGCGCGCCAAATTCATAGCTCCTCCGCGCGCCATGAGGCCCGATACGCTTGCTGATTCGAAAGCCTCCAGTTCCTCTTATCACTCCGGTAACTGAGTGGCCACTTACTGGTGGAAGTCTTCTCCCAATCGTGCACAATGAGCAGCACTTCCTCCGGGCGGCTTTCATTAGTAACCACTTCAAATACGGATCTGGTGAGGTTGCCGGGGCCAGTGGTTGCTTGGACTTCGGGTAACCCGCCTTTCGATTCTTGCTCAAGCGATGTCGTAGCGTTCAGCAGTGCACGCTCTATAATGGGATGATTGCGAACTGCGATCAAAGGCGTAGTGTTGAAGTAGAAAATCCAACTTAACTGGTTTGCCCCCGGATCGACGAAAACTGAGGGCGGAACCATCTGAGCTGTCGCAATGTCGTAGCAGAAAGGTTGAAGCTTCAATCGACCATCTGTAAAGAGGTGATCGATTGTCGTTTCGTGATAGACATCGTCAGCGTCAACATAAAATCCTCCCTCCACGAAGATGTAGGAGTAACGGAAGTAATCTGACTTCATTGAAGGGTGATAGCACTTGTCAAAGGCTTTCTCATATCTCGAACCCAAGTGGATCCGGATAAATTCCCTCGCAGAACTCTCGTCGAAAACCTGAAGCTCGAATCCGAACCGTTCGAGTTTCTTCCACGACTCCATGCACTCCCTAACATCCTCGGGCAATCGGCCGAGATCGTCCCAAAACTGCACTATGCGTCTGGGAGGTGGGGCTAGGTGCCCCGCGGGCACCCGGGCCGGCTCATTGGGACGTTGGACTAACTCCCGGACGAAGTTGGAGCGATCACGATCGTTGTTTTCGAGAGGATCTTCTTCACAGAACTCATGCACAATCATGTGGTCTTATATTGTGTCCAACGCATGAGAGCCGCCGTCGTTCTGAGTCGTCTGTTGGCCGGCCGCAATCAGGTAATCCGGCTTCGAAAGCTGATCCGTGAAATCGAATCCGCTGTCAAAACTGAGTTCGATGCCGGCCGGCTTTCGGCGACAGAGGTCCAGAGCACTTCTAAGTTGATCGCGGCGGCTTATGAACAGCTTGCCGAAGCGGACCGGAAGCGGCACGCTCGGAGCAACCACTCGATCGAAGCCGAACAACAAAAATTGCTGGCCGAATCCACGGCGCCATTTCCTGCTCCCGAAGGTTGCCAATGGTTCCCACCGCGGCAGTTAACAGATGGCAAAGCTGTGTGGTTGCTGGTTGCGCCGGTCCTGTTTCAGGTCATAGATAGGAGAACATTCAATGAAAAAATTAAATCTCGATCAGTGGGATCTCAATCCGAACCGGCCGCCTGATCCAGTTCAATCCGAGATCGACAACGATTTACATGCGAACGAATCGAAAGTCAACAAACCTACGGCGAAGCCATTGAACTCTGATCCTGATGGATACGTGCCAGGCAAGATCAATCAGGCCACGTGCATCGCGCGACTCCGTGAAGCCGGTCTTTTGGCAAATACGGACTCCGCAGTTTACGAGCGTATCCTGCGCGTGGCGTTGGCGATCGATTCCCAAGAGCCGATCACGCCTGAAGTGCTCGGAAATCTGTGGTTGGCCTATATGCATGAAGATGTGATCGCAGACTTGAACGTCCTGAGCACCGCCGTCGTGGGGTATGCCAACCGACACCACATCGATTTGCCTCGGCCGGGCGTAGGCACAAACGGACACCGAGTCACGTTTCAAGAAGAAATGCGCCGTCGCTGTAGTTAGACATCAATACGGGGAATGAACATGAGTAACCCGCTGCGCGCATCTAGTCCATACCCTGAAGGTTCTCTTGCTGTTCCCAGTGCCGGTCGCAAGCGTTCCACGAACGAGTTAGAACGGCGCGCGCAGTTTGCGGCCAGCAAAGGCTTTGGCCCGAACGCTAAGGAGCGCCAACCCAATCCCGAGCCCGAGAAGGTGGCGCCGATCGCTCCCTCGATCGCGTCAGATCAGCGACGATGTGAAATTGTCGCAGTGTTCATGCGGGTGAGAACCGCCTTCAAACCCGGCGTTGCATAGCTAAAATAGCTAATCTGCGCCGCGTTATCTGAATCAAAATTGGCGGACTAAGTGCCAGACCGCCGTTCGAAATCCCACATTCCGATAACGCGTGCCGGTTCAACTGGTCGATGCAACACCACGAGGCGAGTCAGAAGTTCTTCTTAAACAGGAGGTTTTGGTCCTTTCAGGGTTCTTACAGCATAAAAGCTGATTCTTGGCCCTTTTTTAGAAGCTTAGGCTGTCCGGATCGATGTCCTTGAAAAGTCTTCGTTTTGAGCAGGCTTCAGCGCGTGTTGCATCGACCCATTGACACCACCCGTTTTTCGGGAGTTAGGCGGCCTCCGAGATCTCGCCGGTTTCCTCCGCTACGCGCGGCACCGCCGGTGCATTCAACGCCTCGTAGTAGGACTCATCCACTTGCGGTAAAGCCTTAATCACAAATGTCTACGGCGGTACCTGCTCACTTGGGAGGAATATCCGGTCCGCTTTCAAGCGTCAACTGCTGAGCTGCCTGTTCGGCGTCGTTGTCCCGGCGACCATACGCAACGCTGTACACGGCGGGTACGAGGAAGACTGTCACGATAACCGAAGCTAAAAGACCGCCGATGATTGCGCGAGCAAGCGGAGCGTACTGTTCGCTTCCTGCCTCTAAGCCGAGAGCCAATGGGATCATGCCAAGCAAGGTTGCAAGAGAAGTCATCAGAATCGGACGCAAGCGGATCTTGCACGACTGCACTACAGCATTCCTATAGCTGGCCCCTCGACTATGCAGAATGCCGGCAAACTCCACGATCAGGATGCTATTCGAGACCACGATACCAACCATCATAATCACGCCCATCAGTGACATTACGTTCAACGTGGAGCCCGTAACTAGCAATAACACGATTACACCCGCAAGACCTGGCGGGACAGCCATCAATATGATGAAGGGCTCGATGAACGAGGTGAACTGTGCCATAAGGATCAGGTACACCAGCACTACAGCCAGAAGAATTCCAAGGCCAAACCGCAGAAACGAAGAATCCATACTCTGTACGGCGCCGTGGCTCAGGACACGCATACCATTTGCCGTGGGGACACCCTTGATCAATCGCTTCACCTGGTTACCGACGGCGTTCAAGGCTTCCGATTTCGGCAGAACATAGACGTCGATCACACGCCGCAACTGGTAGTGGTCTACCTCCGTTGGAGTGTTGATCTGTTTGGTAAATACGACGGATCGGAGCGGGGTGTAGTTTTGGCTGTCCTTACCGCGGAGGGGGATATTCTCCAATTCCTCCATGTTCATGTGACCAATCTGCTGATTGGAGTACTGCACGGTAAGCATGTAATTGTTGCCCGTCCGCGGATCAATCCAATAGCTCGGAGCGATTACGCCGTTCGAAGTGAGAGCCGTTATCACGTTGTCGACGACGTCTTTGGGCGTCAATCCAATCAGGCTGGCACGCTCGCGATCGATATCCATCTCCAAACCGGGATACTTCAAATCCTGCGGAATAAAAACACCAGAAACGTTGCCCGATTCCCGGAGTTTTGCAGCCAAGCTTTGCGCCTGGGCATAGGCTGCATTCTGATCATTAGAGGAGATTTCGATATCGATCGGTGCCGGCAGACCTTGATTGACGACAGAATCCACCAAACCGCCTACTTGAAAATAGGTATCGAGCTGCGGCAGTTGCGAGGCAAGGGCGTCGCGCACTCGTGAGATGTACTCGTAGCTACCAGTCTTGTGGCCTTCTTTGAGGCTAACCTGCACGAATGCCGTATCCATCGCAGAGTTCGATGTATAAATCACGGACAAATCAGTCGTGATGCCGATGTTCGAAACAATCATGCCGAGGTCAGTGGAAGAAACGACTTGCCGTATTACTCCCTCCACCTTTCCGATTTCTTCGTTGCTCAATTCGATTCTTGTGCCACTCGGCATCTTTACATTCACAATGAATTGCCCTGGGTCTGTACGGGGAAAATATGCGCGGCCCAGGAACGGGGCAAACAATGCGATCACGAGTGACGTACCGCCCAGCATGGCGATGGCCGAAAGTCCGGGTTTACGCAACATCCGGTAAGCCAGGCGCTCATACCGTTCCAGCATCGTCGCAAAGCCTAGGTTGAAGATATCGACTCCACGCTTGAACATCGAAGGCTTCTTCTTACTGTCATCCTTTGCCTTAGGATGTATAAACGTGGCGCAGAACAGAGGCACCAACGTCATCGAGAATATGTAGGACGCGAAGATTGTGAACACGACTCCATACGCCAGATCAGCGAAGATGTACTTGCTCACCCCATTGAGTAGAAACACGGGAAAGAACACCACTGAGGTAGTTACCGTTGCCGCGAAAACCGGGAGCGCTACCTCTGTGCCACCATCGCTAGCAGCTTTTTCCGGTGCAGCCCCCTCCTCCATGAAGCGGAAGATGTTTTCGAGCACAATCACGGAGTTGTCGATCAAGCGAGACAGCACGAGTGCCAGTCCGCCCAATAACATTGTGTTGATTGACCCTCCCATGCCACTGACAATCAGTAGACAGGCCAGCACCGCGAGCGGAATGGCCATCAGTGCAGCTACAGTTGCCCTTGGGCTGCCTAGGAAGACCAAAATCATGACGCCGGTAAGAAGGAGTCCAATTCCCGCTTCCTTCAGTAGATTCCTAATGGCGCCCTTAACAAACACGGACTGGTCGAAGACGACCGCCGTCCGAAGTGTCGCAGGGATATCGACCAGCTTTGCCACGGCGGCACGCATGCCGTCCACAATGGTAATGGTGTTGCTCTTGCCCGCCTGTTTCAGCACCGGTATGTACACCGAGCGTTGGCTGTTTATGCGCACGATGTTCGTCTGAATAGCTCCAGAGTCTTCAGCATGCCCTACGTCACCTACCAGGACGGAAGCGTTGCCAACCGAGCGAAGCGGTATCGAGTTGATCTGGTCAGGAGTCGGGATTTGGCTGTTGGCGTATATATTGAAGTCCTGCGTGCCGATCCGAACGTCGCCCGCGGGCAGGATCAGGTTCGAATCGTTCACGCTGCCAACGACGTCTATCACGCTCAGGTTATGCGCTTCGAGCTTCAACGGATCTACAAAAACCTGAATCTGTCGATATGTGCCGCCAAACGGTTGCGGGACCGACGCGCCCTGCACGTTAGCAATCTGGTCGCGAACGCTAAACTGCGCCAAGTCTTTCAGTTGGGTCTCGTTCAGTCCCTTGCCTTCCAGGGTCACCAGGCAAATGGGTTGACTGGATGCCGTCATGCCGAGAACTACCGGGGGAAGCGTTCCTGAAGGGAGGCGTCGCAAGTCTGCTAGCGCTAGATTGGCAATGTTGCTGAGTGCTGAGTTGGCGTCCGTTCCCGGGCGAAAATAAACTTTAATGAGGCTCACTCCTGTAAGGGAGCGTGATTCTATGTGCTCGATGTTTGCGCCTAGGGTAAAGAACCGCTCAAAGGTATCGGTGATATCGGCTTCGATTTGCTGCGGCGGCATGCCAGCGTAGAAGGTCGCAACTGCAACTACCGGGATATCGATGTCTGGGAACAAATCCACAGGCATGGTAGTCATATTTGCGATGCCTACGACGAAGACCATCAAGCACACCATGAGAATGCTATACGGATAGCGCAGCGCAAACTTAGGCATTACGTGCCTCCTCCATTGCTCTCTTGGGGATCCGTAACGCCGCCTTCTTCAGGCATGATGTCGCTTGAAGGTTCTTGCTGTAGACGAGGCGTCACTTCCTCCCCATCGTGAAAACGGCTGGTGTCCCCAAGCACGACACGATCGCCGGCTTGGAGCCCTGCGGTTACCTCTACCAAGGTAGAGCCACGCATGCCTAGCTGCACCGAACGTTGCTCTATTTTATTATTCGCGTTCAGCGCAAACACCACCCCTGTTGGACCCGTTCCTTGTACCGCGACGATGGGGATGGTCAACACGTCTTCCCGGTGCTCTAACTGCAGATAGGTATTGGCATACATGCCCGGAGTAATGGACAGATTCTGGTTTGGCACATCCACCTCGGTCTCCATCGTGCGCGTGCTTAAATCAAGGTTTCGAGTAAAGCGCACCACCTTTCCGCTGAAGTTCCGGTCGAGCGCGTCGACGCGAATTTGCATTGGGTCGCCGACATGAACGTATCTCACCGCGTCTTCCGGCACTGGAACTCGTAGTCGCAGCAAATCGCTTTGCGCAAGTTTGATCAGCGGTATAGCTTGCGTTTCGGAATTTGTGCCCTGCTGAATCAAAACTCCCGTATCGGTATATCGCCACGTAACCACACCATCCAAAGGCGCCGTCACGTTGGTATATGCCTGAAGCGCTCCGACGCGCTGCTGATCCGCCACGGCCGCGTCCGCTCCCTGCTTGGCAGCTGAGAGCTCTGCGATCGCGGCATTCACCTGCCCCTGTGAGGCCTCTGCCTGCGACCGCGCATCATCCAGCTCCTGGGCCGCAATAATCCCGGGCTGCTGCTTCGAAGCCTCAACCAGACGGTCATAGTTGGCTTGCAGCGGCGTATGGAGCGATCTCGTCCGGCTTACTTCATACTCCGCGGCCGAGATGGCATCTTGCGATCGCAACGCTTCGGATTGCGTGCTGCGATATTGCGCATTCAATTCGGGCACGTCCAGAGTCGCGAGCGTTTGCCCCGCATGCACACGATCGCCGATATCGACGTAAATGTGCCGCAAATAGCCCGAGACTTTCGCATGTACTTCCACCACCTGGTAGGGCTGAAACTGCCCAGCTAGACTCAGAACATGGGAAAGATTGCCACGCTGCACAATGGCGACAGCGGCTGATGGCGGCGGCTGCCCATTCTTTTTCGAGTCTACGCAGCCTCCGCATACAGCGAGGCAATAGAGAACCGCACAGATCTTTGCCAAGTAACAGAAGAATGCTGTAACACGTCGTGTTGGCATACTAGAGGTCACTCCATTGCAGGCTTGCCGGTGTCATTGCAAAGTGGCAAATATCAACCGGAACTTCAAACGGTTTTCCCCGCAGCATAGCGTGGGGAGCCAGGCGCTGCAGCCTCTGGTGCGAAGTCGGAGCGTAAAGTATTTCTTCCAGCATGAGACTCAAAACGGTTGCGATCCAATCTGGAATCGCAGTGCTGCAAGGTCTGCCTCATAATCAAAGCGGGCATTGGCTTCAGCGATCTGAGCTTGTGTTTGCTGCAATTGGGCTTGGCTCAACTCAACGATGGAAACTAGCCCCAGGCGATACCGTGTGTCAGCCAGATCGAGCGCAGTGTTGGCTTCCTTCAAGAACTCGGTGGTCACAGCCACCCTCTGCTGCGCTGTGTTTGCAGTGAGCCATGCAGTGCGGACGTCCCGCGCGATTCGATCAACAAGCACGCGGCTCTGTTCGTCAGACATCTTCGCTCGTAGGTCGGCTTCGGAGGCTTGCGCCCGGAGCTTGAAGCCATTGAAGATGGGGACGCTCACGTTCACAGCTGCAGCCCCGTACCAATTGTTGATAAAGTAAGTGCTAGATCCGACCGGTGTCACACCCACGACTCCGAATCCCGAAACCGTAGGCAGAAGTTGCTCATGCTGCGCGCGACTGAATCTCACGTCGGCCTCGTGATTCAGTTTCTGAGCAATAAGATCAGGGCGTTGTTGCAAAGCTAGGGCAACGGCTTCATCAGCTGAAGCCGCGACCGGTGAAGGGAGGGTCGAGTCGTCGACAAGACGATATCGTTGATCGCTTATCGTTCCGAGCACCTCACTCAGACTGGCCATTGCCGCATCAAACTGGTTTTGCGAGTCCAGGTAAAGCAACTTCGCCTGCGACAGATTGGCCTGCGCGAAGCTCTGATCGAGCGTGGATTTGATGTTGCTGGCGGTTAGCGCAACAACCTGGTCAGCGACTGCCT